>JAESFN010000116.1_pt1 | contig 141336 bp, 127 predicted proteins | sample 9269411 | NCBI WGS metagenome assembly JAESFN01 (sample SAMN14505399, study PRJNA617100) | algae metagenome | isolation source: Iphinoe sp. HA4291-MV1 and co-occurring heterotrophs from trail next to... | place: USA: Maunawili Falls, Hawaii | collected 2009-07-25
CCGGCATCGGTTTCATCATCGGCTCGTCCAAGGACATGACCTGCCGCTTCAAGCGCGACGGCTACAAGACCGAGCGCTACCAGGGCAACATCAAGAAGCTCGGCATCGACATCGGCGTCACCGGCCGCACCGAGATCGTCTGGCTGGTGTTCTCGGCCTCCAACACCAAGTACGGCAAGGGCTCGCTGGCCGGCACCTATGTCGGCGGCTCGGCTGAAGCCACGCTCGGCGTCGGCCTCGGCGGCAACTGGCTGATCGGCGGCTCGCGCAAGGGCTTCGCCCTGCAGCCGTGGTCGATCCAGGGCCAGACCGGCCTCAACTACTCGGTCGCCTTCTCGGGCCTGACCCTCTACTGAGCCGGCGCTTAGCGCTGAAATTGAAACGCCGGCCCCTTGGGGCCGGCGTTTTGTCTTGGAGCCGGGGCGGGCGCCGGCCGCGCGGCTCTAGCGCCCCCCAGCCTCCGCCCGCGCGAAAAACCCCTTTGCTCGCTCCCAGATCCCGCGCTCCCACATCTCGGAGTGCCCTGCCCCGGGCTCGACCCAGAGCTCGTCCTGGTTCGGCGCCAGCGCATAAACCCGCTCACCATGGCTGACCCCGATAGTGCGGTCGGCAGTGCCGTGGGCCACGAACACCGGCTCGCTCACGTCCTTGATCCACTGGTCCACCCGGAACTGATCGGCCATCAGCCACCCCACCGGCAGGAACCAGTAGCGATCGGCGGCGACCGAGACCGCCGAGTCGAACGGCGTCTCGAGCAGCAGTGCATCGGCGTCCCGCAGGCTCGCCACATAGGTGGCGGGCCCCGAGCCGAGCGAGCGCCCCCAAAGCACGATCGGAAAGCCCTTGGCGGCGGCCCAGTCATACGCCGCGAGGCCATCGGCAAGGATGCTCGCCTCGCTCACCTCGCCGGGCGAGCCGGGAAAGCCGCGATAGTCGAAGGCAAGAAACCCATAGCCGTCGGCGACGAAGGCCTCGTAGCGCTCGTGCTCCCTGGAGAAGCTCTGGGCATTGCCGCGGAAGTAGACGATCAGCGGCTTGCCCGCAGCCGGAGGCTGATACCAACCGGTTACCGCGGAGCCATCGGTGCTCGGGATGCTTACCTGTTCGGCCTGCGCGAGCCTGGTCTCGCTCAGCGCGAACATTCGCCCGCTGCGGTCGTACTGGAAATCGCGCTGGAACACATACATGGCGCCCAGCGCCATGGCATAGGCCAGCACCGCAACGATGCCGGCCCCGATGGCGATCCGCGTGAACCGGCCCATGTGATGCCCTCCATTCGCTGAGGGGCATGCCACGGCAACGCCGCGATGTCAGCCCTGCGCGGCCTTCATCTTCTCGGGATCGAGCGCGAACTCGAAGGCCCGCTCGAACACTTCGGCCGGCTGGCAGCCGGAGACGGCGAACTTGTTGTCGAACACGAAGAACGGCACGCCCTGGATACCCTGCTGCGCTGCGGCCACTGCCAGCTCGTGGGTGATTGCCAGCTCGCGCGGGTCGCGCACTGCGTCGAGCGCCTCGGCATGGGTGAAGCCGTGCTTGGCTGCGATGCCGGCCAGCACCTCGTCGTCATTGATCAGCTGGTGATCCATGAAATAGGCCCAGGCGATGGCATTGGCCAACTCGTGCTGGGTGCCCTTGGCCTTCGCCAGCCGCACCAGCGTATGGCCCTTGCGCGTCGGGAACGAACGCGGCTGCTGGCTGAGGTCGAGATCGATGCCGGTCTTTTTGGCTTCGCCCTCGACACGCGCCCACATCTCCTTGGGGTCTCGGCCATATTTCTGGCGCAGCATGTCGGCCACCACCACGCCCTCCTCGGGCGTATTGGGGTCGAGATAGAACGGATGGTTCTCCACTTCGACCACCACGTCGTCGGGCAAGGCAGCGATCGCCTGGTCGAGCCGCGCCGAGCCGACGAGGCACCACGGGCAGACGGTGTCGGTGAACAGGTCGATCTTGACGGTACGCGGCACGGGCGGTCCTCTTTGGCTGAACCGGCCACACATGGCGGCTGAACCCCGGCGGCGCAAGAACGCACACCGAGGTAACCTGCATCCTCCAGCCTGCCTATCCCCCGGTGCGCGACCTCGCCCCGCGGTAACCTGCATCCTCCGACCTGCCTATCCGTTGAAGGCCATCACTGCGCTGATGACGATGCCGGCCATGGCGAGCCGGGTGATCCAGCCCATCAGCTTGGGACTGATGGTGCCCGGTTTCGCGACGATGCCGACGATCATGGCGATCAGCACCACCGCCACCAACCCCATCTTGATGAAGAACCAGACGCTCTGCCCCTCGAACCCGCCGTAGCGCACGTAGACCATGGCGATGCCGGTGAGCAGCAGCAGGCCGAAGGCGATGCGGGCGTTGATCGAAAGGCGCTTGCCGATACCGCCGAGCAGCGGCCGTGCGTCGGGCGGCGCCGCGGCGATGCGGCTACCGATCAGCGGCGCCACGATGGTGGTGGAGATGGCCAGCCCGAAGGCCGCCAGATGCACGATGAGGAGGAGATTGAACGTCAGGTCCATGACTGCCGAGCCCTTTGCTGGGAAGGCAGACTGGATACGACCTCAAGCGAAGTTGAGGTCAAGGGGCGATCACCAGTTTCGATGCGTGGTAATGGCGAGCCAGATGGCGATACCCAGCAGCACGAGGCCGAAACCGATCCCCGCCCGACTGCGGATCCTCTCCGAGGCCAGCAACGGCTGCAGCGTACTGGCAAGCACGACGATCCCCAGATGCACGACGGTCGCGACCGCCACATAGACTAGCGTCAGCACCAGCGACTGCCGGCCGGCCGGCGCATCCGCCGAGATGAAGTTGGGCATCACCGCGATGTAGAACACCGCCGCCTTGGGGTTGAGCAGATTGCTGACGAGACCGCGGCCGAAATACCCCATGAGGTTCCGTTCGCCGCCATTGTCCTGCAGCGGCTTCTGGGCCTCGCGGTAGCTGTCCCAGGCGAGCCAGACCAGGTAGGCGACACCGCCCCAGCGCAGCGTCTCGTAGAGCCAGCGCGTCTCGCTGATGATGCTGCCGAGCCCGAAGCCCGCCGCCAGCCCGAGCAACAGCAGCCCCAGCGCCACCCCGGCGACGGCCGCGAGTCCGGCCCGCCGCCCGCGATCGATGCTGAGCACCGCAAGATACCCCATATTGGGACCCGGCGTGAGTTCGATGACGAACGCCGTCAGGATGAATGGCAACAGAGTTTCGAGCATCGGTTGGTTGCGCCTGTGCTAGTGCCGTTGCCGGGCAGGCAGCCCAGCCTGTTCGAGCGTCCGCTCGATGATGACCAGAGCGGTGTCCTCGCGCCCTTCCGGCGGCGCCAGTGTCATCGGCACCCTGACCGGGCGCGGCGCCGCCTTGAGGTGATGAAAGATGCTCTGCGTCATCTTGAGCTCGGGACTGAACGGCACCTCCAGGTTGATGCGCGCATAACAGGTCACCGCCTCCCCGGTCACCAGCAGCACATGGTTGACCACCCCGGCTTTCCAGATCGGCAGATAGTTGCTGGCGCCCTCGACCACCACGGCGCGCGGACCCGCCGCCAGCAGCCTGTCATAGGCCGCCGCATGGGCGCCGCGCGCGAGCGTGGGCGCATCGAGGAACCCGAACGTCGTGGCTTCCATCGCGGCCAGCGGAACCCCTATCCCACACAGCAGCTCGACCACATCGCTGCGCTCCAGCAGGGTTCTGGCATGGTCGTGATAGAGATATCGGACATTGCCCAGGGTGCGAGAGCCGATGCGCATCAGCACCGGCCGGCCGTAGACCGGGTAGCTCAGCATGTACAGAGGGCCAACCACGTCCATCATCGATGGTGGGGTCAGGGGCGAGGCGGAGGTCAGGTGTTCGGCATCGCCTCCGCATATCTCGCAGCCGCTGCGCGTGACCTGCCCGGCGCCGAACTCCACCGCCTCCTGCAGCAGGAAACCGCCGAACGGTTTGAAACCGACCGCCGGACAGCCTTGCCGGTTGAGCGAGCGGATGAGAGCGGCGGCAATAGTGGTCTTTCCGACATGCGTGTCGGGACCGATGACCCAGAAGATTTCAGGTGACGGCGAATGGGCCGCCATGCCCGTCCCCTCGTCGGTGCGGCGCCGGGATGGCGCCGCTACGCTCTAGAAATCAGGACCTGGGACAAGGCAGCGTTCATCCCAAACGGTGAATGCTCTAGTGCCCCAGCGCCTTGACGATGTCTTCGGTGACCTTCTTGGCATCGCCGAACAGCATCATGGTGTTGTCGCGGAAGAACAGCTCGTTCTGCACGCCCGCATAGCCGGCCGCCATGCCGCGCTTGATGAACAGCACGGTGCCGGCGTCCTCGACGTTGAGCACCGGCATGCCGTAGATCGGCGAAGTCTTGTCGGTCTTGGCTGCGGGGTTGGTGACGTCGTTGGCGCCGATGACGAAGGCCACGTCGGTCTGCGCGAACTCGGAGTTGATGTCCTCGAGCTCGAACACCTCGTCATAGGGCACGTTCGCCTCGGCGAGCAGCACGTTCATGTGGCCCGGCATGCGGCCGGCGACCGGGTGGATGGCGTACTTTACCTCGACACCCTCGGCCTTCAACAGGTCCGCCATTTCGCGCAGCGCATGCTGCGCCTGCGCCACGGCCATGCCGTAGCCGGGGACGATGATCACCTTGCCGGCGTTCTTCATCATGAAGGCGGCGTCGTCGGACGAGCCCTGCTTGACCGGTCGCGTCTCCTCTTCGCCCGAGCCGGCTGCGGCGCTGTCGCCGCCGAAGCCGCCCAGGATCACCGAGATGAAGCTGCGGTTCATCGCCTTGCACATGATGTAGCTGAGGATGGCGCCGGAGGACCCCACCAGCGCGCCGGTGATGATCAGCGCCGTGTTGCCCAGCGTGAAGCCGATGCCCGCCGCCGCCCAGCCCGAGTAGGAGTTGAGCATCGAGACGACCACCGGCATGTCGGCGCCGCCGATCGGGATGATCATCAGCCCGCCCAGCACCAGCGCCACCACGGTAATGGCCCAGAACCACAAGGGATCGACGGTCACCGCAAAAGCCCAGATCAGCACCAGCAGCAACAGGCCGAGCGCGATGTGAATGGCGTGACGGAACGGCAGGATGATCGGCTTGCCGCTCATGTTGCCGTTGAGCTTGGCAAAGGCGATCACCGAACCGGTGAAGGTGAAGGCGCCGATGGCGACGCCGAGGCTCATTTCGATCAGCGCCTGGGCATGGATATGCCCCACCGTGCCGATACCGAAGGCTTCCGGCGCATAGAGCGCGGCGGCCGCCGCAAAGACCGCTGCAAGGCCGACCAGCGAGTGGAACGCGGCGACCAGTTGCGGCATGTCGGTCATCTTGACCTTGCGCGCCAGCACCGCGCCGATACCGCCGCCGATGGCGAGGCCACCGATGATCAGCACCCAGCTCAGCCAATCGGAAACGCCCGCCACGAGCAGCGTCGTGACGATGGCGATGGCCATGCCGACCATGCCGAAGGTGTTGCCCTGCCGCGACGAGGCCGGGCTCGACAGCCCGCGCAGCGCCAGGATGAACAGTACGCCCGAGACGAGATAGAGAACGGCGGCGAAACTGGCGTCGATCATTCCGTGACGGGCTCCATGCTGCCGGTGGGGAACTCCACATCGGCAAAGGCGGGATAGACTTCCTTGAGGATCGCAACCTGCTGCGCATCCTCGACGCGCACCAAGTACCAGGTCTCTTCATCGAACAGTCCGAGCGTCGACGAGCTGGCCTTCAGCTTGCCGCCGGCCTCGCCCATGTCCATCACGGTTTCGGTCGGAATCAGCGCGTAGGGCGTCCCGTCGGCGGTCTCGAGAAACTCGGCCGCCTCGAGGTCCATGCCGAAGGAGACGATCTCGACGTCCTTCATCACCTGATCCATCTGCTGCTGCGTCGCTTCGATCAGCTGCTCGGTGGTGACGTTGAAATTGGCGGCGATCTTGTCGAGCACCTTGGGCGGCACGACGTCCATCACCTGGGACATGTCGCTTGCCTTCATCGCCGCATCGAAGCTCTCGATCCGGGCCGCGAGGCCCTCGAGCTGTTCGGCGGTGAACTCGGCCGCAAGGACCGGCGTAGCGAGGGCGGCAACAACCGCCGCGGCGGCAAACAGGCGCTTGAACATCAGTGTTTCCCCGTCTTGCCGGCCGGCGCTTCCTTCTTCTTGTACATCGCCAGCATGCGCTGGGTGACAAGGAAGCCGCCGAAGATGTTGACGCTGGCGAGCACCAGGGCGAGGAAGCCGAACAGCTTACTGACCCAGTTGCTGTCGGCAGCGAGCGGCACGCCCACCGCCAGCAGCGCGCCGACCACGATCACCGACGAGATGGCGTTGGTAACGCTCATCAGCGGCGTATGCAGCGCCGGCGTGACGCTCCACACCACGTAGTAGCCCACCGCGATGGCGAGGACGAAGATCGACAGGCGGAAGACGAACGGGTCGATGGCGCCACCGGTGGCGGCGCTGACCGCCGCGGTGATGGCATCCGCAGTGTGCTCGGCGGTCTGTTCCATTTACTTCTTCCCCTTGGCGGTCGAAGGTTTCGCGGCTACGGGCTTGGCCGCCTTGGCGGCAGGAGCTTTGGCAGCGGGTGCGGGCGCCTTGTCGGCCGCAGCCTTCCTGGGTGCGGCAGCCTTGGCCGCCGGAGCCGCTGCCTTGGCGATCGGCGCGACGACCGGCGCCGCCTTCTTCACCTTGCCGCCGACAGCCTTGGCCACCGCGGCAGCCTTGGCGGGTGCAGCCGGCGCGGCCTCAGCCTTGGGCGGCGCAGCCTTCTTCGGTGCAGCGGTCTTGGCCGGCGCAGCAGCCTTGCTCGGAGCGGGTTTGGCCGCGGCCGGAGCCGCTTCGAGCTTGATGTTGGGGTGGACGATGGCGCCGTCGCGGGTGAGCACCGTGGCTTTCACCAGCTCATCGTCCCAGTTCACCGCCAGCACCTTCTCCTTCTTGTCGATCAGCGTCTCGAGGAAGGAAACCAGGTTGCGCGCATAGAGCTGGCTGGCCGAGGTGGCGAGCCGGCCGGCGACATTGGTGAAGCCGATGATCGTCGCGCCATTGGCGGTGGTGATGGTCTTGCCCGGCTGGGTCAGCTCGATATTGCCGCCCCGCTCGGCCGCAAGATCCACCAGCACCGAGCCCGGCGCCATGGACTCGACCATGGCCTTGGACACCAGCTTGGGCGCCGGACGCCCGGGGATCAGGGCCGTGGTGATGACGATATCCTGCTTGGCAATGTGGCCGGCGACCAGCTCGGCCTGCGCCGCCTGCTCGTCCTTGGTCAACTCGCGCGCATAACCGCCGCTGCCCGAGGCATCCTTCAGCGCGTCGGTCATGATGAACTTGGCGCCGAGCGATTCCACCTGCTCGCCGGCGGCGGCACGCACGTCGGTGGCGGTGACCACGGCGCCCAGCCGTTTGGCGGTGGCGATGGCCTGCAGCCCGGCGACGCCGGCCCCCATGACGAACACCTTGGCCGGCCGCACGGTGCCCGCGGCGGTCATCATCATCGGCATGGCCCGGTCGAACGCACCGGCCGCGTCGATCACCGCCTGGTAGCCGGCGAGGTTGGCCTGGCTGGAGAGAATATCCATCACCTGGGCGCGGGTGATGCGCGGCATGAATTCCATGGCAACGGCGGTGACGCCGGCCTTGGCGAGTGCGGCGATCTCGCCTTCGTTGCCATAGGGGTCCATGGCGCCGATCACCAGCGCACCGGCGGCGACGCCGGCAAGGCTGCCGGCAGCAGGACGGCGCACCGTCAAGACGATATCGGCGCCCTTGATGGCCGCGGCGGCCGAGCCGACGCTGGCGCCCGCCTTCTGATAGTCGGCGTCGGGGAAGCGGGCCAGCTCGCCGGCCCCCGCTTCGATGGCGACATCGGCGCCCAGCCCGATCAGCTTGGTGACCGTCTCGGGCGTCGCCGCGACACGCGTCTCCCCCTCGGCGCGTTCCCGCAACACTGCAATCTTCATGGAAGTCTCCAGAGCGTCAGTCGCCGACCGTGTCGGTCACCGGATAGAAAAATCCCGCCGTCAGCTGCGGCGGGATCCCATCACCATCACACCGACGATGAGCACTGGAATGGCCAGCAGCAGCAACGCCCCGATGATCGGCTGGTGCGCCTCGATGAAGGCGTAGAGCGACAGCACCACGAACACCATCGAGACGATGCCCCACTTCACGAACGTGATGAAGCCGGCATAAGTCGCCTCGTGCTGTTCGTAGTCCATGGCGGGCGGCAGGTCGTGGGTCGCAGCAGCGGCGGGTTTCTTGGCCATCAGGTCCTCAGTCCATTGATCGTCTTCGGGACGCCGATCCCCGGACCATCACGCCGCGCTGGCCGCGCGAACGCCGAAGATCAGACCGCCCCACTCAGCTTCTCATACTTCGCAAGGGTGTGCCGCACAAGCACAGCGCGGCGGTTCGCCACGCTGGACCAATTGCCGATGCCGGAGCGACGTATGAAAACCATACCCGATGACATGACCGAACGTTGATGCGCCCACCAGGATCGCTGTCGCGCAACGGTCCAAACGAGACGTTCAAACCATCCCAAGGCGCGCGATCGGCTGATCGGCAGGACCAGCCTTGAGGTCGGCAGTCCAGGCGCTTGGTCGGCATGGCGAAGCCCCCTATCGAAACGTCGGCCAACGTGACTCAAAACCGGCTTTGGCTGTCCAACCGACAGTGCTTCGAGGCCGTCGATCTCCAGCATCCAGGGGGACAGCCGGCAGAATTCCTGCATTCGAGTTCTTGTGACCGGGCGCAATCGGATCGTGATGAGCCAAAACGTCTCTGCAGAACGTGCCCCGCATCGCGCTACGCTCACAAATGACAAAGGGCCCGCCGGAGCGGGCCCTTTCCACAATCGAGACCTCAGGTCTCAGAAGCCGTAGTTAAGACCCACCTTGACGGTCTGTGCAGTAAACGACACATCCGCCGTATCGCCCTGAATGTCGACGAGCTCCTCTGTGCCCAAGTCGTAATACTGGTACTCAGCTTTCACCGACCAGTTATCATCCAGCGCCATTTCGATACCGGCACCGACGGTCCAACCAAACCTCGTCCCGGCAAAGGACCCCGTGCTGTCCGTGTCAGGATCAAGCGAACCATCGACGAGATCCCCGAAGGTGGTCTCGACACGCGCCGCTGCAACACCGCCCTTCAGGTAGAACAGGGCGCTGTCCGCCGCGAAGCCGAGACGCCCCGTCAGGTCGGCGTACCAACCGAAATCAAGCGTTCCGAAATTGTCCGGCTCGGGCTCGAGGAAGTTCTCGCCACTGGCGCTGAGGAAGCCCACCTGGCCTTCAACGCCCAGGACGATCGAATCCATCTGCCAGTTGGCGCCGGCCTGCAATCCCGCGAGGAACCCCGACGCATCCACCGAGAACGTCTCACCCGTGTCTTCGTCAAAGAACCCGCCGCCGGCGTCTGTGTCGACCGCCTCGGCAGTGCCCCAGCCATAGCCGATATGCGCGCCGACATAGCCACCAGACCAATCGTGCGCCGCAGCGATCGCTGCTTCGGCCACATCCTGTTCAACAATCAGATCTGCAGCCGTAGCCACAGATACCATTGCGGTGGCCGCCAAGAGCCCGCCGAGCAAAACACGAATCATCGAAACCACCCCACACGAATTCTGTCGCCTTCAAAATGCCTTTGAATTGACACGAGTCAACAAGACACCACGAAGGGATCAACAGTATCTATCGAGTGTTGCAAGATAGTCGCGGAGTCTTCACAGAAGACGCGTGGTGGTCGCGACGACAACGTCTTCATCGACTTGGCTGCGTCGCTTCCAGCTCGTTGATCAGCCGCTCGATCATCCCCAGGCCCAGCGACCAGAAGCCCGGATCGCGGGCATCGAGCCCGAACGGCGCCAGCAGCTCGGAGTGGTGTCTGCTGCCACCGGCCTTCAGCAGCTCGAAGTAGCGCTCGGCAAACCCGTCGCTCGACTTTTCGTACTGGGCGTAGAGCGAGTTCACCAGGCAATCGCCGAAGGCGTAGGCATAGACGTAGAACGGCGAGTGGATGAAGTGCGGGATATAGGCCCAGAAGATGTCGTAGCCTTCGTTGAGCTTGATTGCCGGCCCCAGGCTCTCCGCGCCGACATCGAGCCAGATCTGGTTGAGATCGGCCGTGGTCAATTCGCCCTGCTTGCGCCGGGTGTGGACCTCGCGCTCGAAGGTATAGAACGCGATCTGCCGCACCACGGTGTTGAGCATGTCCTCCACCTTGCTCGACAGCATGGCGAAACGCTGCGTCGGATCGGTGGTGTTTTTCAGCATCGAGCGGAAAGTCAGCATCTCGCCGAACACCGAGGCGGTTTCGGCCAGCGTCAGCGGCGTCGGCGCCATCAGCGCCCCCTGCGGACCGGCCAGCACCTGGTGCACGCCATGGCCCAGTTCATGCGCCAGCGTCATCACGTCCCGGGATTTGCCGAGGTAATTGAGCATCAGATAGGGGTGCGCTGACGGCACGGTCGGGTGGGCAAAAGCGCCCGGCGACTTGCCGTCCTTGGTCGGCGCGTCGATCCAACCCTTGGTGAAGAACGGCTCGGCGATCTCGGCGAGCTTCGGCGAGAAGGCGCCATAGGCTTCCATCACCGTGTCCCTGGCGGTCCGCCAGTCGTAGATGCGATCGTCGCTGGTCGGCAACGGCGCGTTGCGGTCCCAGGCATTGAGCTGCGCCTTGCCGAACCACTTCGCCTTCATGGCGTAGTAGCGGTGGCTGAGCCGCGGGTAGGCGGCGCGCACCGCGGTCTGCAGCGCATCGACCACTTCGCGCTCCACCGAGTTCTCGAGGTGGCGGCTGTCGGCAATATCCTTGAAGCCGTGCCAGCGGTCGGAGATTTCCTTGTCCTTGGCGAGCACATTGGTGATGTGGGTGAAGAGTTTTTCGTTGCCGTGCAGCGTCTTCGACAACCCGTGGAACGCCGCCTCGCGCTTCACTTCGTCCTTGTCGGAGAGGAAGTTGAGCGTCGATTCGAGGTTCAGTTCCTCGCCGTCGACAGTGAACTTGAGGCCCGCCATGGTCTCGTCGAACAGTCGGTTCCAGGCACCGGCGCCGGTCACCGACTTCTCATGGAACAGCTCCTCGATCTTGTCCTCGAGCTGATAGGGCTTGGCCTTTCTGAGCTCGGTGAACCACGGCCGGTAGCGCCCGAGCTCGGCATTGCCGGCGAGCGCCGCCTCCAGCACCGCCTCATCGATGCGGTTGAGCTCCAGCCCGAAGAAGATAAGCCCGGTCGAGAGGTCGGTGAGCGCCTGGCTGAGATCGCCGAGGAATTTTACTTTGTCGGCGTCCTGGGTGTTCCGCACATATTGCAGGAACGCGTAGGAGCCGAGCTTGCCGCTGAGATCGCCCAGCGCCTCGTAGCGCTTGATCGCCTCGATCAGCTTGCCGCCCTTCGCCAGCGCCTCGAGCTTGCCCTTGAAATCGGCCTCGAAACTCTTTGCATCGGCCTGCGCCGCGGCGAGGTCGGCCTTCAGCTGAGGCGAGTCGTTGTCGGCATAGAGATCGTCGAGGTTCCAGGTCGGCATGTCGCCAAGCTGGTTGTGCCCCCGCTGGGCCTGGGCATCAGCCGCGCGCGTCCGTTCGATCTTTAGCAATTCATCACCTCGGTCTCAAAAAGCGGCGCGACCTTAGCCAGCGGGCCTGCGGATGGGAAGCCGAAGGCGGTTTGCTCACGCTTAATCGCCTCTTAACCCACCCTACCCATGCTGCTCCAAAACGGCACAGCGCGATTCGCCGCGGCGGCGAAGCGTGCAACTACAAGTCCTTGGGGGACCATGACGCGCGTTCTGATAGTCGATGACGACCTGGTGCAGCTCAGGCTCACGTCGGAGGTCGCCAACCGGGCCGGTTTCTCTGCCGTTACGGCCACCAGCGGCAGACAGGCCCTCGAACTGCTCCACGCCGATCCGGGCATCGGGGCCATGGTTCTCGATCTGGTGATGCCAGATCTCGACGGCATGGCGGTGATGGAAGCCATGCGCCGCGACGGGCTTGCGACCCCGGTGATCGTCCAGACCGGGCACTCCTCACTCGACACCGTCGTTACCGCCATGCGCCAGGGCGCCGCCGATTTCTTCGTCAAGCCGGTCGCCCCCGAACGCCTGATCATGTCGCTAAGGAACGCGCTGAAGCTCGGCGAGCTCGAAACCATGGTGCGCACCGACCGCAGCCGGCTCAGCGGCACCATGAGCATCACCGATATCGTCACCCGCGCACCGAGCATGGATCGGGTGCTGGCACTCTCGACCAAGGCAGCCAAATCCACCATCCCGGTGCTGATCGAAGGCGAGACCGGCGTCGGCAAGGAACTCGTCGCCCGGGTGATTCACGGCTCGGGCGACCGATCCGGCAAGCCGTTCATCACCGTCAACTGTGCCGCGATCCCGGTCAACCTGATCGAATCCACCCTGTTCGGCCACCGCAAGGGCGCTTTCGCCGGCGCCACCGCCGACCATCCAGGCAAATTCCTCGAAGCCAATGGCGGTACCCTCTTTCTCGACGAGGTCGGAGAGCTGCCCTCCGAAATGCAGGCAAAACTGCTGCGGGTGATCCAGGATGGCGAGATCGAGCCCTTGGGCGCCGACAGGCCGGCGCGGGTCAATGTACGCGTCATTTCGGCGACCAGCCGTCGGCTGCTCAACCTGACCAAAGCCGGGGTTTTCCGCGAGGATCTCTACTACCGGCTCAATGTCTTCCCGCTTTACGTGCCGCCGTTGCGCGACCGGTTGGAGGACCTGCCGGTGCTGGTCGACCACTTCATTGCCCGACTTGCCGCCGAAGCCCAGAAACGCATAGTCGGCATCTCCGACCCGGCGCTCAAGCTGCTCAGCGGCTACGACTGGCCGGGCAATATTCGGCAGCTCGAGAACGCGGTGTATCGCGCGGTCGTCCTCAGCGATGCCGCCTATCTTGAAAGCGCCGACTTCCCGCAGATCGTCGCATTGAGCGCCGGCCGCGCCGAGGCGCTGCGTCTGACCTCGGCCGCGCCGGGCCCTTCAGCCCCGGTTCACATCGACGAGGCTATCGCTTCGTTACGCGAGGTTGTGGACAAGACGGCGATCTGCGATCGCTTCATGTCCCAGAGTGGCGAAGTCGCCGCCCTCGCCGATGTCGAGCGCGAACTGATCGTGTTCGCGCTGCGCCACTACGGCTACCGCATGTCGCGGGTTGCCCGGGCGCTCGGCATCGGCAGGTCGACGCTCTATCGCAAGCTCCGCGAGTACGGCCTGGACGAGGGCCTGGAGAGCGACGCCGCCTAGGCAATGCTGGGCGTTAGTTGCACCAAGTCCACAGACCGGACTCACAAAATCGCGAGCAATTGTCAGCGTTAAGTTTTGTGGGCTAAGCAAAATGGATATCTGGGGCAGAAGTGCCGAATCCTCCCGGTCACACCGCCCCTTGCCAGCCCCCGAGCCGGGCACGGAGTACTTAATGACTATGCTGAAGGCCTTGTTGTTGGCGGGCACGGTGGCGCTTGCATCGCCATTTGCGATCTTCACGCAAGCCTCCGCCCAGGAAACCGTTACGGTCGCCGGCATCGAAACCACCCGCATCGTGATCGCGCCGCCCAAGACGGAGCTGGCGCGGATCATCAAGGCGGGGCTGTCGTCGTCCTACGCGGCGGCCGAGAAAGGCACCCGCGCCTACCAGCAGACGCAGAAGCTCTACTTCTTCTATGGCGCCCGCCATTTCGAGCCGCTTTGGCTGACCAAGGCCGATGATGGCACCATCGCCTTCTCGCCCAACGCCGAAAAGATCATCCAGGTGTTCAAGGATTCCGAACTCGAGGGCTTCCGCCCGTCGGACTACCTGACCGCCGATCTCGATGTCGCGGCGGCCGGCACCGATCCGGCGCGGCTCGCGGCGCTCGAAACCGCCTTCTCCTCGGCGGCGATCCGCTATGCGCAGGATGCCTTTGGCGGCCGCATCTCGCCGCTCGACGTCAACAAGACCTGGACCATCGCGCCCAAGCGCATCAACGAAGCCGAAATGCTGGTGAAGCTCGCCGACAGCAGCGAGCCCGACAAGCTGCTCCTGGCGCTGTCGCCGACCCAGCCGGAGTTCCTCGGGCTGAAGGCGGCGCTGGCCAAGTTCTACGACGGCGCCGTGATGGATGCCGCGATCACCATCCCCGAGGGCAAACTGCTGAAGCCGGGGATGCAGGACGAGCGCGTCACGCTGCTGCGCCAGCGCCTCGACGTGCCCGAGCCCGATATTCCGGAGACCGCCGGGGCTGCGGTGACCGTCGACATCAACTATGACGAGCCGCTCGTCGCCGCGGTCAAGGCCTTCCAGGAGAGCCTGGGCCTCAATGGCGACGGCGTCATCGGGCCGGCGACCATCGCCGCGTTGAATGGCGGCTCGGCCACCACCAAGGAAGATATCGTCGCCAACATGGAGCGTTGGCGCTGGGAGCCGAACGACTACGGCGATTTCCAGGTGACGGTGAACATCCCCGAGTTCCGCCTGTGGATCATGAACAAGGACGAGGTCCACTACACCACCCGCGTGGTGGTGGGCACGCCCAAGAACCAGACGGCGGTGTTCAACGACGAGATCGAGCACATCGTCGTCAACCCGTACTGGAACGTGCCGTCCTCGATCGCCACCAACGAGATCAGGCCGCACCTGATCGCCAATCCGGGCTACCTCGCCAGCCAGAACATGGAGATGCTGTCAGGCGGCAAGGTGATCAACGCCTCGGCCATCGACTGGACGCAGACCAACATCAACAAGTTCCACATCCGGCAGAAGCCGGGCGCCGGCAATGCGCTGGGCCGGGTGAAGTTCCTGTTCCCCAACCAGCACGACATCTATCTGCACGACACGCCGTCCAAGTCGCTGTTCTCGCGCTCGTTCCGCGCCTACAGCCATGGCTGCGTGCGCGTCGAAAACCCGATGGATTTCGCCGACGCGCTGCTCAAGCTCGAGCCCAGTCTCAACGCCGAGACGCTGACCGCCGCCTTCGGCGACACCGAGCGCTGGTTCAACCTCAAGACCAAGGTGCCGGTGCACATTTCGTACTTCACGCTGCGCGTCGATGCCGACGGCACGATCCGCTCCTATGGCGACGTGTACGGCATGAACCAGCGGTTGAAAGAACTGCTGGCCGAATAGCAATCGAGCCGTTTCCGGACTAGAAACGAGGGCTGGGGCCGCGAGGCGCCGGCCCTTCTGCTATGTCGTCGCCGCAATGTGACAGGCCAAGCGTTTACGAGTGCTTAGGAATTCGGCCTTGGTTCAGCCGGATTTTCTGCCTAGAAACCGGCACGGTAGCCGCCTCACTTGGGTTACCGGGCGTTAGCGTTAATGTATTCTCATCGAACTGGCGCTAGGCTCAGTCATCTATTGGGTTGCAACGGGTCGTTCGGGGCGTGTCGGGAAAACTGTTGGGGATTTGGCGGGTTCTGCCGCGGCTGTTCGTTGCCGCGACGATGGCGCTGACCGTCGTTTTGCCGCCGAGCGTGGTGCCGGTGAACGCTGCCTTTGGCAGCGGCAATGGCGCCGGCGACCGCACGCTCTACCTGCACCATACCCATACCGGCGAGACCGGTCGCTTCACCTTCAAGCGCAACGGCCAGTACGACCAGGCGGTGCTGCGCCAGATGAACGTGTTCCTCGCCGACTGGCGGACCAAGGAACCGACCAAGATGGATCCCGCGCTGTTCGACCTGCTGTGGGAAGTCTACCAGGAAGTCGGCGCCACCCAGCCCTACAACATCGTCTCGTCCTACCGCTCGCCCAAGACCAACAAGATGCTGCGCTCCAAGTCGTCGGGCGTCGCCGAGAACAGCCAGCACATGCGCGGCAAGGCCATGGACGTGTTCATCCCCGGGGTGAACCTCTCCAAGCTGCGCGAAACCGCGATGAAGCACCAGGTCGGCGGCGTCGGGTTCTACCCCACCTCCGGCAGCCCGTTCGTCCACATGGACACCGGCAATGTGCGCGCCTGGCCGCGCATGACCCGCGCGCAGCTGAAGAAGGTGTTCCCGGACGGCAAGACCCTGCATCTGCCGACCGACGGCAAGCCGCTCTCCAATGAAGGCCGCGCCTACGCGCAGGCCCAGTGGTCCAAGTGCCGCACCGTGCCCTGCGATGGCGATGCCATCTACGAGAGCGCCCCGGCGATCATGCTGGCCGACAATGCCGGCGAGACCGCGCCGATCCCGGCGATCCGTCCGCGCAGCCTCGATGGCGGTGCGACCATCATGCTGGCTTCGGCCGAAGAACCGGCGCAGCGCGTGGTGCCGACCTTCGAGGTGGTAGCGCCCGTGCCGGTGTTCCGCAGCAAGTCCGAAGGCGGCATCAATGTTGCTGCCCTGCCACCCGGCATCGACACCAAGGCCTTCGAGGCGGTCGGCGCGCCGGTCCCGGCGACCAAATCCGCCCGCATCCAGCTCGCCACCCGCTCGCCGCTCGGCAGTGAAGAGGGCCAGACGGCCGTCGCGGCACTCGCCGCCATCGACCAGCCGCTGCCCAAGCCGCGTGTGCTGATGTCGCCCAAGGCCGACGAGATGGTCACCGCCTATGTCGCGACCAGCCCCGATCCGGGCGCCGAACAGGCGCTGAAGATGATCATCGAGCGCGAGAATGCCGTGGTGCCGGAACTGCCGAGCAAGGACAAGCTGCTCGGCGCCGGCAACATCCAGACCGCCTCGCTCGGCGGCCCCGAGACCTTCTCGACGCTCAAGGGCATGTTCGACATGACCTTCAACTCGCTCAGCGGCAACGGCGCCTCCGAGCCGATGCAGCAGGCGCTGGCCGACCTGGCGCTCAGCCGCCAGCCGAACCAGTCGATCGAGCTGCGTGACATGGACCTGGTGGCGCCCGAGATCGACCACGTCAACGATACCCTGGTGCAGCCGGTGCCGATGACCACCGCGTTCTGGGCCGAGATGACCGAAGCCGAGGGTTACCTCGAAAAGGGCACCGAACTCGGGCCGCTCACCGGCCGTGTCGCCTTCCTTCCCGACAACGCCGCAATTCCGGCCTACGACCGCTTCGTGACGGATGGTTTGCAGCTCGTCGCTGAACGCTAAAAGGCCGCGCCCGCAGGGCGTTGCAATGCCGAACCTGAGCCTCTAAGTCTCTAATCGAGAGACCGGCCCCGTTCCGGCGAAGGATCGGTATTTTGGACAAGTCGCAGACACCGCTGCTCGATCGCGTATCGACGCCAGCCGACCTCAAATCCCTGTCACGCGACGAGCTTCGCCAGGTCGCCGACGAGTTGCGCGCCGAGGTGATCGACGCCGTGTCGGTGACCGGTGGGCATCTGGGCGCCGGGCTCGGCGTGGTCGAGCTGACCGTCGCCATCCACGCCACCTTCGATACCCCCAACGACCGCCTGATCTGGGATGTCGGCCACCAGGCCTATCCGCACAAGGTGCTGACCGGTCGCCGCGACCGCATCCGCACGTTGCGCCAGAAGGACGGGCTATCGGGCTTCACCCGCCGTGCCGAGAGCGCCTACGATCCGTTCGGCGCCGGCCATTCCTCCACCTCGATCTCCGCCGGGCTCGGCATGGCCGTGGCCTCCGACCTCAAGGGCGAGAAGCGCAACGTCATCGCGGTGATCGGCGACGGCGCCATGTCTGCCGGCATGGCTTACGAGGCGATGAACAATGCCGGCGCCATGGACGCGCGGCTGATCGTCATCCTCAACGACAATGACATGTCGATCGCCCCGCCCACCGGCGCGATGCGCTCCTATCTCGCCAAGCTGGTCTCCGGCCCGGTCTATCGCGGTTTTCGCGATACCGCCAAGTCGATCACCGAGAAGATGCCGAAGCTCATCCACGAGACGGCGCGCAAGACCGAGGAGTTCGCTCGCTCGTTCTTCACCGGCGGCACGCTGTTCGAGGAACTCGGCTTCTTCTATGTCGGCCCGATCGACGGCCATAACCTCAACGATCTGCTCGACGTGCTGCAGAACGTGCGCGACGCCGAGTCCGGTCCGATCCTCATCCACGTGGTGACCAAGAAGGGCAAGGGCTACGGCCCGGCCGAGAACTCCGCCGACAAGTATCACGGCGTCAACAAGTTCAACGTCATCACCGGCGCGCAGACCAAGCCGCAGTCGAACGCGCCGTCCTACACTTCGGTGTTCGCGCAGAGCCTGATCGAGGAGGCGAAGGCCGACGACCGCGTCGTCGCCGTCACCGCCGCCATGCCCAACGGCACCGGCCTCGACAAGTTCGCCGAACTGTTCCCCACCCGCACCTTCGACGTCGGCATCGCCGAACAGCACGCCGTGACCTTCGCCGCCGGCATGGCGACCGAGGGGCTGAAGCCGTTCTGCGCCATCTATTCGACCTTCCTGCAGCGCGCCTATGACCAGGTGATCCACGACGTGGCGGTGCAGGGCCTGCCGGTCCGTTTCGCCATCGATCGCGCCGGCTATGTCGGCGCCGACGGCCCGACCCATGCCGGCAACTATGATGCCGCCTATCTCGGCGCCATCCCCGGCATGGTGGTGATGGCGGCCGGCGACGAGGCCGAGCTGCGCCACATGGTGGCGACCGCCGCCGCCTATGACGAGGGCCCGATCGCCTTCCGCTACCCGCGTGGCGATGGGCTCGGCGTCGAACTGCCGCCGCGCGGCAGCGTGCTTGAAATCGGCAAGGGCCGGATCCTGCGCGAAGGGAAATCCGTGGCGCTGGTCAATTTCGGCACTCGGCTCGGCGAAGTGGTCGCCGCCGGCGAAAAGCTGATGGCCTATGGGCTGAACCCCACCATCGCCGACATGCGCTTCCTGAAGCCGCTGGACGAAACGCTGCTCGCCCGGCTGGCGCGGGAGCACGAGGTGCTGATCACCATCGAGGAAGGCGGCATCGGCGGCTTCGGCAGCCACGCCGCGACCTTCCTTGCCAGCCGCGGCCTGCTCGACGGCAAACTGAAGTTCCGCCCGCTGATGATCCCCGACGTGTTCACCGAACAGGCCGGTGTGAACGACATGTACGCCGCGGCAGGGCTGGATCGAGCGGGGATCGTGGCGACGGCGCTGACGACGCTCGGGATCGACACTGCAGCCGCGCAGCGGACGACGAAGGCTTAGGTTCTTCATACTGATAGAGACGGCCCCCTCCCAGCCTCCCCCATAAAGGGGGAGGTGAAGGGTCGAGGCTCCGTCTTCGATCGTGCCAATCACACCGGCAGGCACCTCCCCCTTTATGGGGGAGGATGGGAGGGGGCCGTCTGCCGGCGGATCGCAACGGCCCAAGAATCAGCTAACCACATTCCATGCAGGTCGCGATCGACATGGGTGTGGCGCAGGGTGGCGCCGAGGCGAAGCTCGATCTCGAGGAACTGCTGGCCACCCGATTGCTGGTGCAGGGCAATTCCGGCTCCGGCAAATCCCACCTGCTCCGCCGCCTGCTCGAGCAGAGCGCCCCCTGGGTGCAGCAATGCATCGTCGACCCGGAAGGCGATTTCGTCACCCTCGCCGACAAGTACGGGCATCTCGTCGTCGATGCCTCGCGCTCCGAGAGCGAACTCACTACCATTGCCGCCCGCGTCCGCCAGCACCGTGTCTCGGTGGTGCTGAGCCTCGAAGGGCTGGATGTCGAGCAGCAGATGCGCTGCGCCGCTGCCTTCCTCGGTGGCCTGTTCGATGCCGATCGCGACTACTGGTATCCAATGCTGGTGGTGGTCGACGAAGCCCAGCTGTTCGCCCCCGCCATTGCCGGCGAAGTCTCCGACGAAGCGCGCAAGCTGTCGCTTGGCGCCATGACCAACCTGATGTGCCGCGGCCGCAAGCGCGGCCTTGCCGGGGTGATCGCCACGCAGCGGCTGGCGAAGCTCGCGAAGAACGTCGCCGCCGAGGCCTCGAACTTCCTGATGGGCCGCACCTTCCTCGATATCGACATGGCCCGCGCCGCGGACCTGCTCGGCATGGAGCGGCGGCAGGCCGAGATGTTCCGCGATCTCAACCGCGGCCATTTCGTCGCGCTCGGCCCCGCCATGTCGCGCCGTCCGCTGCCCATGGTGATCGGTCCGGTGGAAACCTCGGCCCGCTCCTCGAGCCCCAAGCTGATGCCGCTGCCCGATACCCCTGTTGACGCCAAGGACCTGATCTTCGCTCCGGTGCCCGAAGCAGTGCGCCCGGTGCGGCGCCCGCCACCACCGCCGCCGCCCTCCACCAACGATCTCCTCGCCCAGCTGGTACGTACCCAGGTGCCGCAGCCGACGCGCCCTGACGAAACGCCGGTCGATGCCGAGGAACGGGACCGCGCCATCGACGACGTGGTGCGCGAACTGCTCGAGGACCGCGACGCCGCTTATCGCTCGGTGGCGGTGCTCTACCAGGATTTCCTCGTCCGCTGTCGCATCCGGCGCGTGCCGGGCGAGGCCCTGGCGCTGCCGGCCTTCCGGCGCAAGCTCGCAGTAGTGCGGGCCGGGGTGGCCGAGGAGACGGCGCAATCCGAGACCTGGCAGACCGCGCTGGCGCTATCGCACCAACTGGCCGACGACGTGCAGGGCGTCTTCCTCGTCCTTGCCCGCGCTGCCGTCGAAGCCCTGCCCTGCCCCTCCGACGCCACTCTGGCGCGGGCCTACGGCACCCATTCCACCGGCCGGGCCCGGCGGCTCCTCACCTATTTCGAGGAACGCGGGCTGCTGGTGGTGCGCATGGACCTGCGCAACCAGCGCATTGTCGCTTTCCCCGATCTCGGCGCCGAAACCGCCCCAGGCAGCCCGGATGCCCCCGACTATGGCGATCGGGCTGCGGCGGAGTAGCTGCCAGGCCGGCGCGAGCTGACCCCCCCCTGTCCCCTCCCCCTAAACATGGGGAGGGAGACGACAGTCTCGATATCAGTGTGAGGGTCTCCCTCCCCTTCCTTAGGGGGAGGGATCAAGGGTGGGGGTCAGCCCGCACCGGCGCGGGTGTTTTCTCCGCCCCACCAAAACCGTGTGATTCAAATCTCACCGGATTTCGTCTATTTAGTCTATCATTCCCATAGGGATTATTGAGTGAAACGCCGATCGGGCTACGATCTGGGCACCTTCCGGAGATGACCGGAACCCAGATTTCGCACCCGAAAGGATCGCACCGTGACCTCAATCAGACGCCGCACGCTCGGAGCGCTCGCCGCCCTGCTGCTCGCCGGCACCATCATCAGCCCCAGCTTTGCCCAGGACGCGCCGGTCCAGGGCGGCACGCTGATCTATCTCGAGCAGCAGGCCCACACCAACCTCTACCCGCCGGCGGGCGGCTTCTATCCGAATGGCGGCGTGCTCAACCAGATCACCGACAAGCTGACCTACCAGAACCCGCAAACGCTCGAGATCGAACCGTGGCTGGCCGAGTCGTGGGAGGTGAACGACACCGCCACCGAGTACACCTTCAAGCTTCGTCCCGGCATCACCTTCTCGGATGGCACGCCGCTCGACGCCAAGGCGGTCGCGGTGAACTACGACACCTTCGGGCTCGGCAACAAAGAGCTGAAATACCCGGTCTCGGAAGTGATCAACAACTACGACCACGCCGAAGTGGTCGACGACCTGACCATCAAGTTCCACTTCAATCACCCCTCGCCCGGCTTCCTGCAGGGCACCGCGGTGATCGGCTCCGGCATCGTCTCGCCGGCCACTCTGGCGTTGCCCTATGACGAGCTCGGCGACGCCACCAAGATCGTCGGCTCCGGCCCGTTCGTCGTCGAGAGCGAGACGCTCGGCAAGGAACTGAACCTGAAAGTCCGCGAGGACTACAACTGGGGGCCGTTGAAGTTCGAGCATCAGGGCCGCGCTTATCTCGACGGCATCAAGTACCTCATCACGCCGGAAGACAGTGTCCGCATCGGCGGCCTGCTCTCGGGCCAGGCTGACATCATCCGGCAGATCCAGGCCTATGACGAGCCGCAGGTCAACGATGCAGGGTTCGAGATCTTCGCCCCAAACACCCGCGGCGTGAACAACTCGATCGCCTTCCGCCCGGACAATCCGCTGGTCGCCGACCTGAAGGTGCGCCAGGCGCTGACGCTCGCCACCAACCGCCAGGAGATCGTCGACACGCTGTTCTCGGCCAACTACCCGGTCGCCACCTCGGTGATTTCGCAACACGCCGCCGGCTATGTCGATGAATCTGCGAAGCTGGTGTTCGATCAGGACAAGGCCAAGGCGCTGTTCGCCGAAGCCGGCTGGACGCCCGGGGCCGACGGCATCCTCGAAAAGGCCGGCCAGAAGCTCGATCTCACCGTCTATGTGTCACTGCCGCAGCCGCAGAACGAAGGCGTACTGCAGCTGGTGGCCCAGCAATGGGCGCAGGTCGGGGTGAAGCTCAACGTGCTGGCCGGCGACGCCGGCAGCCGCACCCTCGACCAGCTCGATCCGCTGAAGACCCCGGTCACCGTGGCGATGGTCGGTCGCGCCGATCCCGACGTGATCAAGTCCGGCTTCTATCCCAAGAACCGCGATTGGCTGCTGCAGAAGGGCGGCTCGAGCGACAAGGTCCAAACCTTCGTCGACGACAAGCTGAACGGTCTGCTCGAGGGTCTTGCCTCGGAAACCGACCGCGCCAAGCGCCTCGCCATTGCCGGCGAGATCCAGGGCTACGTGCTCGACCAGGCCTACATCATCCCGTTCTTCGAGGAACCGCAGGCCTTCGCCACCGCGCCCTACGTGCACGGCCTGGGCTTCGAGGCGGTGGGCCGCCCGAGCTTCTACAACGTCTGGCTCACCCGCTGATCGCTCTGGTCCCGGGCCAACGCCCGGGACGTCCCTCTTTCTGGAGCGCCGCCATGTCGCGCTACATCGTCGGCCGTGTCGGGCAGGCTTTGCTCGTCCTGTGGATCGCCTTCACCGCCTCGTTCCTCTTGCTGCAGGCACTGCCGGGCGATGCGATCCTGATCAAGTTCCAGAACCCTGAACTGGGCCTCGGCCCGGAACAGATCGCCGCGCTGCGCGACGCCTATGGCGTCGACAGTCCGCTCTGGCAGCAATACCTCCAGGCGCTGGGCAATTTCCTCACCGGCAATTTCGGCTACTCGGTCGTCGGCAGCGTGCCGGTATCTCACGAGCTCCTGACCAACCTGCCGGCCACGGCGCGGCTTGCGAGCCTCGGCTTCACCCTCGCGGTGCTCATCGCGCTCGGCCTCGCCTTCCTCTCAACGCTGGCGCCCTTGGCGTGGCTCCGCACCGCCATCCAGTCGATCCCGTCGCTGTTCGTGTCGCTGCCGGTGTTCTGGCTCGGCATCATGCTGATCCAGATCTTCTCGTTCCGGCTCAAATGGATCTCGGTGATCAACCCCGGGGAGTTCGAAGGGCTGATCCTGCCGGTGATCACCCTCGCCATCCCGATCTCGGCGCCCTTGGCGCAGATCCTGATCCGCAATATCGACGAGGTCTCGACCCAGCCTTTCGTCGCGGTTGCCCGCGCCAAGGGCGCTTCGCCCAGCTGGGTGCTGTGGCGCCATGTGGTCAAGAACGCGCTGCTGCCGACCCTCACCATTGCCGGCATCCTGTTCGGCGAACTGCTGGCCGGCGCCGTGATCACCGAGACAGTGTTCGGCCTCAACGGCATTGGCGGGCTGACCGAGCGCTCGGTGCGCTTCCAGGACACCTCGGTGATCCAGGCGATCGTCGTGTTCTCCGCCCTCTCGTTCGTCGCCGTGAACCTCATCGTCGACCTGCTCTACCCCGTCTTCGACCCCCGCCTCCGCCGCCTGAAGGGTGCCCCAGCATGACCAGCATCGGATCGACCGACATCCTCGTCGCCAAACCGCGCCGCGCCTTGGGTACCCCACTGCTGCAACGCTTGCGTGGCGTCTCGCCCAGCCTGGTGCTGGCCTGGGGCGTCATTGCACTGGTGGTGCTGTTCGCGCTCGCGCCGTCGCTGTTCACCAGCTTCAATCCGGTGCAGGGCGTGCCGGCGGAAAAGCTCAAGGCGCCGAGCCTCGTCCACATTCTGGGCACCGATGCGCTGGGCCGCGACCTCTTCGCCCGCATCGTCTACGGCGCCGTGCACTCGCTGACCGGCGCCTTCGTCGCCGTGCTGGTCGGGCTCGTCGTCGGCACCACGCTCGGGCTATTCGCCGGCTCGATCGGTGGCCTCGTCGAGGAGGCAGTGATGCGGGTCGTCGATGTGCTGCTGTCGATCCCCGGGCTGCTGCTGATGCTCTCGATCATCATCCTCCTCGGCTTCGGCACGGTGAATGCGGCGATCGCCGTGGGCATCACCTCGGTCGCCGGCTTCGCCCGCCTGTCACGCTCCGAAGTGGTGCGGGTGCGACGCTCGGAGTATGTCGAGGCAGCCTTCGGCAGCGGCGGCACCTTCCTCTCGGTGCTGTGGCGGCATGTGCTGCCCAACTCGCTGACCTCGGTGCTGGCGCTCGCTGCGCTGCAGTTCGGCGGCGCCATCCTCGCCATCTCCACCCTTGGCTTTCTCGGCTATGGCGCGCCGCCGCCAACGCCGGAATGGGGCCTGCTGATCGCCGAAGGGCGCAACTACATCTCGACCGCCTGGTGGCTCACCACCGCCCCCGGCCTCGTCGTCGTGCTGGTGGTGCTGTCGGCCAACCGCATCAGCCAGGCGCTGGGAAAGGCCGGACGATGAGCACGCCCCTCCTCTCGGTCGAGAACCTGTCGGTCGCCTACCAGGAAGCCGACCGCTATGCCCGGGTGACCCACGACGTGAGCTTTGCCGTCGCGCCCGGCGAGGTCGTAGCCCTGGTCGGCGAGTCCGGCTCGGGCAAGACCACCACGGCGCAGGCAGTGATCGGGCTGTTGCCCGAGAACGGCCGCATCGAGCATGGCGCCATCCGGCTCAACGGCGAGGATATCGCCCACTGGACCGGCAAGCGCTTCGACACCATTCGCGGCCGCCAGATCAGCCTGATCCCGCAGGATCCGACCAGTTCGCTCAACCCGGTGAAAACCGTCGGCGCACAGGTCGGCGAAATCCTCCGCATCCACGGCGAGCGGGACAGCAAAGCCATCGCCACGAGGGTGATCGAGCTATTGGCCCGTGTCGGCCTGTCCGATCCCGAACTCCGGGCTCGCCAGTACCCGCATGAACTCTCCGGCGGCATGAAGCAGCGCGTGCTGATCGCCATCGCCATCGCACTGAAGCCGCAGTTGATCATTGCCGACGAGCCGACCAGCGCGCTCGACGTCACCGTGCAGCGCCGCATCCTCGACCTGATCGACGAGCTGCGCCGCGACACCGGCACCGCCGTGCTGCTGGTGACGCACGATCTCGGCGTTGCCGCCGACCGCGCCGACCGCATCGTCGTGCTGCAGGGCGGCCGCATCCAGGAAAGCCGGCGCAGCGCGTGAGCTGCTGGCGGCGCCACAAAGCGCCTATGCCCGGCAGTTGCTGGCCGATGCGCCGTCGCTTTCGGCTGGGTCCAGAGCTGCGAGGTCTCCCAACTCATCGGCTGTCATCCCTGCGGGTGAGGATGCCATCCTGGTCGAAAACCTCGTCCACGACTTCCAGACCGATGGCCGGAAGAACTTCCGCGCCGTCGACGACATCTCGTTCGCGGTCCGCCGCGGCACCACCCATGCCATTGTCGGCGAATCCGGCTCAGGCAAGACCACCACGGTGCGCGACGTCGTCGGCTTCGGCCGCCCCACCTCCGGCCGGATCAGCATTGCCGGCACCGATATCGCCGCGCTCAAGGGCGAGGCGCTGCGCCAGTTCCGCCAGAAAATCCAGTTGGTCTATCAAAACCCCTTCTCCTCGCTCGATCCGCGCCAGACGGTGTTTTCGATCGTCGAAGAACCTCTGCGCAATTTCGGCCGGCTCGATGCGGTAGGGCGGGCGGCGAAGGTCGACGCGCTGCTGGAGCGGGTCGGCCTGCCCGAAGCGCTGCGCCAGCGCCGGCCGCGCGCCCTCTCCGGCGGGCAGCGGCAGCGCGTCGCCATCGCCCGGGCACTCGTCCTCGACCCTGAAGTGGTGGTGCTCGACGAGGCGGTGTCGGCGCTCGACGTGACGGTGCAGGCGCAGATCCTCAAACTGCTCGACGAGCTGCAGCGTGAGCGCGGCCTCACCTACCTCTTCGTCTCGCACGATCTCGCCGTGGTGCGGCAGATCTCCGACACCGTGTCGGTGCTGCAGAACGGCAAACAGGTGGAAACGGGGCCGGTGGCCGATGTCTTCCGCAACCCGCAAAGCCCCTACACCCGCGAACTGATCGACGCCATTCCCGGCCAACGGAGCCACGCCAATGTCTGATCCAAAACTGCCCAAGCGCCTCGGCTTCTTCACCCGGCTGCTCGACGACACCAGCGCCGGCGAGCGTTACCACAATGCCGCGACGCAGATCGTCCACGCCGAGGCCAATGGCTTCGACAGCGCCTGGGTGGCGCAGCATCATTTCCACCGCGATGAAGGCGGCCTGCCCTCGCCGCTGGTGTTCCTCTCCTACGTCGCCTCGCGCACCTCGCGCATCCGGCTCGGCACCGGCATCATCACCCTGCCGCTCGAGAACGCCATCCGCGCTGCCGAGGATGCGGCCGTGCTCGACCTGTTGTCGGGTGGTCGGCTGGAGCTCGGCACCGGTTCGGGCGGCACCCCGGACTCGTTCACTGCCTTCGGCTATGACGTGAAGGACAAGGGCGCCATTTACGAGCGGCACCTCGCGACGTTCCGCACCGCGCTCTCCGGCTCGCCCATCCTCGGCGACGTCAAGCTCTACCCGGCGGCCCCGCATCTGCTCGAGCGCTTCTGGCAGGCCACCTTCTCGGTCGCCGGTGGCATCCGGGCCGGCAAGGCCGGCGACGGGCTGATGCTGTCGCGCACCCAGCCGCGTCCGGCCGACACTCCCAGGGCGAGCCTGCCCGACCTGCAGCATCCGATCATCGACGGCTATTTCGACCACCTGCCGCGCGAGATCGCGCCGCGCATCGTCGCTTCACGCACCCTGTTCGTTGCCGACAACCGCGAGGAGGCGCGCCGCTACGCCGCGACTGGCCTGAAGAAGGCCGCCATCGGTCTCGCCAAGGGCGGCCACCGCTTCGAAAGCGACGATCTCGATGATCTGATTGCCGCCACCGACACCCATGTCGGCACCGTCGACGATGTGCTGGAAAGCCTCCACCGCGACACCACGCTGCCGCGCGTCACCGACATCGTCTTCCAGGTGCACTCGGTCGATCCCCCACACGAGCTGGTGCTGCGCTCGATCGAACTCATCGCCGAAAAAGTGGCGCCGACCCTTGGTTGGGCCAAGGCCGGCACACCGCATCCGCCACGCTTGAGCGTGGTGCGCTGAAACTCTGAAAGGAACATCTGATGAGCGACAAGAGCAAAGACGTCATCGACCAGTTGGTGGGCGTGGTCCCCGGCAGTGCATTGGATGCGGTGCGCAACGGCCGATCGACCGCCCGCGACAATGCGCAGAAGAGCTACGAGGCGCTGTTCGCCCCAGCCGACCCCGGCACGGTGTCGCTGAGCGAGCGCTTCGCTCTCGCCAGCTTCGTTGCGGGGCTGCACCGCGATGCCGAGATCGGCAAGTTCTATGGCAGCCAGCTCGCGGCCCTCGCCGAGGCCAATCTCGTTGCCGCCGTCGGCGATGAAGCGCGCCGCGGCGAGACCAGCGGCCCCTATGGTCGCTATCCGGACGGCCCGCTCAGCGCCGAAGATGCGCCGGGCATCCACCACCGGGTGGCCGACGCCAACCGCCGCGCCCTGGGCGAGCGGCTGTCTGCCGCGCTGGAGCATGCGCATCTGCTGGTGTTCCGCCCTCGCGACTCGAGTTCTGCCGCACTGCAGGCGCTGCTCGACGCCGGCTGGTCGACCACCGAGATCGTCACCATTTCGCAGCTGGTGGCCTTCCTCGCCTTCCAGATCCGCGTGGTGATCGGCCTTCGCGCCCTCGCCGAGGTGCAGCAGAACGCCAGCGTCGGCTACGCCACCACCCCGATCAGCCCCGTCGCTGCAGCCTGAGGCCCGACATGACCGACAAAGCCATCACCTACGACCTTGCCGACCGCCAGGCGGTCTTCACCCAGGAGCAGATCGGCTGGGCCCCTTGGCTCAAGCCGCTCGACGAATCCGAGCTGACCGACCGGCATTGGGAAGGGCTGACCGAAGCGTCGCGCGCCAAGTCGCCCTATTTCATGCTGCTGGCCCGCGACCCCGATATTCTCGGCGCCCGCACCCGCACCGACAAGGATATCTTCTACAACCCTGACGCCGGGCTGCCCCGCGCCGAGCGCGAACTCTCGGCCGCTGCGACCTCGCGCTCCAATGGCTGCATTTTCTGCGCTTCGGTGCATGCCCGCTTCGCGTCGACCTATTCGAAGCGCGGCGACGATGTGCAGCGGCTGCTCGACGATGGCGTCGAGGTCGATCTTGGCGACCGCTGGAACACCCTGGTCGCCGCCTCGGTGGCGCTGACCGAGACGCCGTCGGCTTTTGGGACGGAGCAGATCGCCGACCTCAAGGAAGCCGGTCTCGACGACCTCGCCATCGCCGACCTGATCCAGAGCGCGGCTTTCTTCAACTGGGCCAATAGGTTGATGCTGTCGCTGGGCGAGCCCACGCCGGCGGTAGCTTAGCAACTGCAACGCCGGTGGTTGACCGACCCCACCCCTGTCCCCTCCCCCTCTAGGGGACGCGTAGCGCCCCGGAATGGGGAGGGAGACCAGAACACTACCATCGAGGTTGGCGTCTCCCTCCCCATTCTTAGGGGGAGGGGACAGGGGTGGGGGTCGGTCAACCACCCGCCCTTCGGCTACTGGCCCTCGCCCTCCCCGTCAACCGGCGGCTCAGGCTCGTCCGCCGCCTCTTCGCCGAGCCGTCGCTCAATCGCGTCCTTGGCCCCCTTGGCGAATTCCTCGCTCGAGTATGGGCCCCATTCGGCCTGCTGGCCGTCGATATAGGCGTAGAAGTACCATTTGCCGTTGCGCTGTTCCGGCCCGAAAGTGCGCTGAATCATAACTGCTCCCGAGAGCCCCGCTGCACAACTAGCGAGGCCGCTCCGACGTTCCATAGGCATCTCGTAGGGGTTGCTATTTCAGCCCCGACATCGAGATGCCCTGGATGAACTGCTTCTGCGCGATGAGGAACGCCACGATGATCGGCGCGACGCTGATCAGCACGGCGGCCATCATCAGCGTCCACTTGCCCCCATACTGCTGCTGGAACAGCGCCAGCCCCACCGGCAGCGTCGTGGTCTGCATATCGCTGGGCAGGTAGATCAGCGCCGTGAACAGGTCGTTCCACGAGAACATGAAGGCGAAGACGCCGAAGGCGGCGAGCGCCGGCTTGGCCAGCGGCAGGTAGATGTTCCAGTAGATGGTGATGAGGCTCGCGCCATCGATGCGCGCCGCCTCGGCGAGCTCGATCGGGATGGTCTTGAAGTACTGCCGCAACAGGAAGGTGCCGAAGGCACCGCCGAGAAAACTCGGCAGGTACATCGGCACCTGCGTGCCGTAGAGCCCGAGCCACTTGAACAGGATGAACTGCGGGATGGTGGTGATCTGGCTGGGCACCATCAGCGTCAGTAGCAGCAGGAAGAACAGGATATCGCGGCCGCGGAAGCGGGCGACGGCGAATACGAACGCCGCCATCGAGCAGGTCAGCAGCTGCCCCGCCGTGGCGATGGCCGCGATCTTGAGGCTGTTCCACAGCATGGTCTGCAGTGGAATGAGGCTCCAGATCTCGCGGTAATTGTCGAGCGTCAGGATCGGCGGAATGAGCGTGCGCGAATACTGGTCGGCCGGCAGCTTCAGCGAGGTCGACAGCATCCACACGAACGGCGCCACCATGATGATGCCACCGGCGAGCAGCAGCACGATGGCAATGGCGTTGCCGCGCATCTGTTCGCTGCGCTGGCTCATGCTTCGGCTCCGAGCTTTTTCTGGATGCGGAAGTAGACCAACGTGAACACCGCGATGATGCCGGTGAGCACCACCGCCTGGGCTGCCGCATCGCCCATGCGGAAGAAGCGGAAGCCGGTGCGATAGAGCGAGAACACCAGGGTCGGGAAAGTCGAGTTGCCGTTCGACAGCCGGGTCAGCATGTAGATGTAGTCGAACGCCTGGAAGGCATGGATGGTGGAGAGCACGCCCTGGAAGAACAGGCTCGGCACCATCGAGGGCAGCGTCACATGGATGAGTCGCTGCCAGGGCTTGGCGCCATCCACCTTGGCCGCCTCGTAGAGCTCCCGGGGGATCGCCTGCAGCCCGGCGAGAAACACGATCATCGCCTCGCCGATGGCGCCCCAGACGTTCACGATCACCACCGAGTAGAGGATGACCTTGGGCCCGAGCCAGCTTACCGGGTCGCCGCCCAAAGCGGTGATGGCCGAGTTCAGCAGCCCTTGATCCTGCGCGAAGATCCAGCTCCACAACAGGCCCACCGCCGCCGGCGAGGAGACCACCGGCAGGAAGAACAACGCCCGCAGCAGCGAGATGCCGCGGATGTGCCGGTTCATCAGGCAGGCCACGGCGAAGCCGATGCCGAGCGTCAGCGGCACGTAGAGCAGCGAGAACAGCGTGGTGTTGACCAGCGCCGAGCTGAACATCCGATCCTGAGGCAGGTTGGCGTAGTTCGACACTCCGGCAAAGCTGATCGGCGACAACAGGTCCCAGTCGAAAAAGCTGAGCACGAATGTCGCCAGCACCGAGCCGAACACGCCGATGGCGAGCCCGATCAGCGTCGGAGCGAGCAGCAGCAAGACGCCACCCCGCTCGCCCCGCAACGGCTTGAGGCTACCCGTCAACTGGCTCGGTCCTCAGCGCGCATTGGCGAGCACGGCGTCGCCGTCGTCGACCGCCTGCTGGATCGCGTCGGCGATTGGCAATGCCCCCGACCAGGCCATCTGCAAGGCATCGCCGACCGCCGAGGCCCACTCCTCGTAGCCGCGGAACACCGGCTTGACCCGGGCATAGTCGAGCGCCTCGACGAACAGCTTGTGGTCGATCGGCGCGCTCTGCTGCTCGAGATAGGCCGGACCTTCGGCGATCGATTTCTGGATCGGGATGGCAAAGCCGATACCGGCCAGTTGCTGCTGTGCCTCGGGGCCGATGGCGAACTTCAACAGCTCCCAGGCCTCAGCAGGGTGCTTGGTGGTCGAAGCGATGGTGAAGCCGGCGCTGTTGACGCTGGTGACCCGGCCCGCCGGCCCCTTCGGCATCGGCGCGACATCCCAGCGGAAGCCAGCCGGCGCGTAATCGGGCACCGACCAGTGCCCGCTCAGCCCCATCGCGGTCACCCCGGCCTGGAAGCCATCGGCGCCGAACTGCCGCAATTGCTCGGCTGTGGGGATCGACTTGTCGTCGAGCACCATGCCGGCAATGAAGTTCCAGGCTGTCATGGCCTCGGGGCTGCCGATCAGCGTCTTGCCGTTGGCGGCATCGACGATGTCGGCGCCATGCGACCACAATACGCTGCTCCAGAAGGCCTCCATGTCGATCAGCTCGGCGAACAGCCCCCACTGGTCGATCGAGCCATCGCCATTGCTGTCGCGGGTCAGTTGCCTTGCCGCGGCGCGGAGGTCGTCCCAGCTCCATTGGTCGGTCGGATAGGCGACCCCAGCAGCGTCGAACATGTCCTTGTTGTAGAACAGCGCGATAGTCTGGAAATCGCGCGGCAGACCATAGTAGCCATCCGGCGTCTGGTACGCCTCGAGCGACACCGGATAGACATCGGCGAGCAGTTCCGGCTCGGCATCGATCATTGGCTGCAGCTGCAGCAGCGCCCCGCGGGCCTGCCAGTCGGGATAGTTGGAAGCGTCCATGGCAAAGACATCGGGCGCCGTACCACCGGCGATCAGCACGCGCAGCTTCTCCCAGTAGGAATCCCAGTCGTTGACCTCGACCGTCACGGTGATGCCGGGATGGCTCGCCTCGAACTCGGCCGAGAGCTTGTCCCAGATCGCCACGTCCACGGGGCCGCCGAACAGCATCAGCTTGAGTTCGGTCTCGGCCAGTGCGGTCGAACTCAGCAGCAACCCGCCCAGCAGCACGGCCGCGGGAACGGCACGCTTCACCCAGTTCTGCATCTCTTCCCCCTCGCGTCTTGCCCTGCCACCCTCCTGGCAGGCCTCCATGGCAGCCAAGATGCGTGGGGGAAGCGTACAAAACTACCTCGTTGGCGGCGATATCTTCCTGTTTCCCAGTGCAGCGCTGGACGCCGGGCCGCTTGCGCCATTAGCCTGCGGCCATGGATGCCTCGACCACCACACCGCCGCCACGGCCGCGCAAGCTGAACCGGCTGCGTGCCGCCAAATCCATGGCGCAGGACGACAGCGACTACCTGCCGCGCGACCACTTCTTCGCCGAATACCAGGTCGCCGAGGCCATGCCGGCGGCGCATTGGCACGACCATGTCGAGTTCAATTTCCTGCTCGCCGGCTCGATGACCTACCTGTTCAACGGCAACCGCGTGGTGATCCGGCCTGGACGGCCCTACTGCTTCTGGGCTGGTGTGCCGCATCAGGCGTTCAAGGTCGATGGCCCGGCGCCGCTGGTCTGCGCCTATGTCCCGTTCACTGATTTCCTGGCGCTGGCGCTACCTCAGGCATTCAAGACCGCAGTACTCAACGGCCGCATGATGTCGCTGGCCGAGCCGGAGCCGATGGACCTGCTGCTGTTCCAGCGCTGGGCCGCCGAATGGAACCCGGCCCCCGGCGAGGCCCTGGCGCAGATCCTGCGCGAGGAGGTGCGGCTCAGGCTGCGGCGGCTGGCGCTGAACGGCATCCCGGCGGAGATCGAGGACCAATCCGGCATCAAGACCGACGACCCGCTGACCGCCAAGACCAAGGCCGACGATCGGCTGATCGACCGGGTGCAGAAAATGACCGGCTTCATCAACCGCGAATTCGCCGGCGACATTCAGTTAGCCGACATCGCAGAGGCGTGCGGTCTCCACCCGACCAATGCGATGGCGGCCTTCAAGAGCGTGCTCGGCGTTACCATCGCCCAATATATCCGCCGCCAGCGGCTGAGCCACGCCATGATGATGCTGGCCGATACCGACCGGCCAATCATCGAAATCGCCTTTACCTGCGGCTATGGCTCCTTGAGCCGCTTCTATCACGCCTTCCAGCGCGAACTGGAAATGACGCCGAGGGACTATCGGCTGCAGTTTCGGAGCTGAGGCACCAGCCCCTCACCCCGTCCCTCTCCCCAGCGGGGAGAGGGGGCGCAAGACCACTGGCAGTGCCACATCGTCCCCTCTCCCCGCTGGGGAGAGGGTCAGGGTGAGGGGCAGTTCAAACCGGCCGCTCACCGATACGCCGGCAACAAATCCCCATGCGCCGCGATAAGATCGTCGGTCAGCGACACGATCTCGTCGAGCGACAGTTCGGCCGCGGTGTGCGGGTCGAGCATTGCGGCCTGGTAGATCGACTCGCGCTTGCCGGTCAGCGCTGCCTCCACTGCCATTTCCTGGACGTTGACATTGGTGCGCATGATGCCGGCGAGCTGCGGCGGGAGCTTGCCCATCCGCACCGGCTGGATACCGTTGCGATCGACGTGGCACGGCACCTCCACGGCGCAGCCCTCGACCAGGTTGTCGATCAGCCGGTCGTTGCGCACGTTGCCGTAGATCAGCGACGGCTTGCCGGTGACCATCGAGTGGATGATCGCCGCCGCATACTCGTTGCTCTGCTCCACCTCGAGCGGCTTGTTCGGGTCGGCGAGTTCGGCGCGCAGCCGATGCCAGTCCGCGATCTGCTCCTCGCACCAGACCGGATACTGGTCGAGCGGCACGTGGTAGCGGGCGATGAGGTCGGGCCGGTTCGGCTTGATGAACCAGGAATTATACTCCGAGAAATGGATGCTCGACTCGGTGACGAAGTGCCCGAAGCGGTGCAGCACCGCGGCGCGGACACTGTCCTCGGCCGGAAACGCCCCGGCCGCCGCCATGGCGCGGAGCCGCGGGTAAAGGTCCTCGCGCGAGCCGTCGGCGAGCCGCTTCTCGAACTTGAGGAAGAAGGCGACGTGGTTGAGTCCGGCGCAGGTGAAGTCGATATCGGCGATATCCTCGCCAAGACTGCGGGCGAGGTACCCCGAGGTCTCCTGCACCGAGTGGCAAAGCCCGACATAGCGGATGTCCGGGGCCGCCTTGGTCGCCGCCCAGCTGTTCATCGCCATCGGGTTGACGTAGTTCATCAACACCGCATCCGGGCAGACCTCGCGCATGTCGTCGATGATCTCGAGGATGACCGGGATGGTGCGCAGCGCCCGGAAAATGCCGCCGATCCCGAGCGTATCGCCGATGGTCTGACGCAGGCCGTATTTCTTGGGCACGTCGAAATCGGTGACCGTGGCCGGCCGGTAGCCGCCCACTTGCATCATCAGGATGACGAAGTCGGCGCCGCGCAGCGCCTGGCGCCGATCGAGCGTCGCCTCGACCTTGAGATCGGGCAGGCCCAGCGTCGTGCCGATGCGCCGCGCTACCGTCTCGGAGGTCACGAGCCGCTCCGGATCGATGTCGAACAGGCTGATTTCGCTGTCCTGCAGTTCGACGTTGCTGAGCACGTCGCTCAGGATGTTCTGGGCGAATACCGTGCTGCCGGCGCCCACGAGGCAGATTTTGGCCATAAGGGAAGTCCTTCTCGATCCGCCTCCGCTTGGGAGGCGCAGCGAAAATCAGCTGGCCGGCCGAAAAATTCTTGCCGCCGAATGAGGGAAACTTCCTGAAACGCAGCGGGCTGGCTCCGCCTCCGCCCCTTCCTACGCAGTTCTACCTGCAGTGCTCCAGACGGCTGATTCACCCACCCGATAACCGGGCGCTGGATCGCCGCGGCAAGTAATCGTCTGTTCATTGGCAACACGAACACTCGCCGCTATTGCAGTATCCGGGGGCGCCTGTTGCAGGCTGTTGTCGACACATTACTGAACAACCACGATCTGGCGCTGGTCCTCGTGGCGGCGTTGCTGTGTACGCTGTCGTCGTTCGCCGGAATATCGCTGCTGCACCATGCGCGTCGCACCGGCGGCACGATGCGGCTGGTGTGGCTGGCCGTGGCGGCGGTTTCGGTCGGCTTCGGCATCTGGGCCACCCATTTCGTGGCGATGCTGGCCTTTCACCCCGGCATGGCCGTCGGCTACGACCTGCCCACCACGCTGGCTTCGCTGTCCCTTGCAATCGCCATTGTCGGTGGCGGGTTGTGGTTTGCCACCGTCGGCACCTCGAGCGGGGACTCGATCCTTGCCGGCGCGGTGGTCGGGCTCGGCATTTCCGCCATGCACTATACCGGCATGGCGGCGGTTATCGTCGGCGGCAGCATCGTCTGGGACGGCAACCTCGTCGCGTTCTCGATCCTCACCGGCATGACCCTGGGCGCGGCCGCCCTCTGGCTGGCGCGCGCCTCAACGCTGCGCGGTCGCGTCGGGGCGCCGATCCTGCTCACCCTCGCCATCTGCGCCATGCACTTCACCGCCATGGGTGCCGCCGGCTTCGCCGATTGCTACGCGATCGTCGCCGAGGGCACCCCGGCCTGGCTCTGGCTGGTGCTGTCGCTGGCCTCTACCATCATCCTCGGCCTCGCCATGGGCGGCACCCTGCTCGACCTGCGCGACCGGCGCCACAGCGCCGAGAGCGTCCGGATGCGGGAGTTGGCCGATGCGGCGGTCGAGGGCATCGTCATCGTCCGGCACGGGACGATCAGCGCCACCAATCGCAGCTTCCGGCAACTCGTGGGCTCCGAGGCCGATGCGACTGGCCGGCCACTGCTGGATTTTCTCGACGCCGCCGCCTGCACGGCGCTGGAGCGCACGCCCAACGCCACCATCGATGCCGAACTCGCCATCGCCGCCGGTACGATCCCGGTCGAGGCGGTGGCCCATGAGATCGAGTTCCAGGGGGTACGGCAGCGGGCGATCGCCATTCGCGACGTGTCGAGCCGCAAGCAGGCGGAAGCCCATATCCGCTTCCTCGCCCATCACGACGCGCTGACCGGGCTGCCCAACCGGGTGAGCTTCGGCCGGCGGCTCGACGAAACCATCGAGCGGGCGCGCAGCGACGGCCAGAGCTGCAGCGTGCTGTGCCTCGACCTCGACAAGTTCAAGGAAGTGAACGACCTCTACGGCCATGCCGCTGGCGATGCACTGTTGCGTCGGGTCGGGCTGATCCTGCAGCGCGAGGTGGCCGAGATCGGCTACCCGGCGCGCTTGAGCGGCGACGAGTTCGCCGTGGTGCTCAACGCAACCGAGAGCCTCGACGCCGCCAATCGCGTGGCGCAGCGGCTGCTGCAAGCATTTGCTGATGATGTGGCTCAGTCTGCAGCAGACGCCACGATCTCGGCTTCGATCGGCATCGCCTCCTTCCCCGGCGATGCCCAGAGCGCCGAACAGCTGATGTCGGCCGCCGACATGGCGCTCTATCGCGCCAAGCAGGATGGTCGCGGCGCCTATCGCCAGTTCGAGCCGACAATGAACGAGGAGCTGCGCGACCGGCGCCTGGTGGCCAATGACCTTGCCGATGCCGCCGATGCGGGCCAGCTCGACCTCGCCTACCAGCCGCAGGTCGATCTCGCCTCCGGCGAGGTCACCGGCTTTGAGGCGCTGATCCGCTGGTACCACCCCGAGCGCGGCGAGGTGCCGCCCGGCGTCTTTGTGCCCATTGCCGAGGAGAATGGCCTGATCCTCGGGATCGGCGAGTGGGTGCTGCGCACCGCCTGCGCCGAAGCCGCGGCCTGGCGGGTGCCGCTGGGCATCTCGGTAAACGTCTCGGCAGCGCAGATCCACAATCCGGCCTTCGCCCGGCTGATCCACGAAGTGCTGCTCGAGACGGGCCTCTCGGCGGCGCGGCTCGAGATCGAAGTGACCGAGACGGCGCTGGTACGCGACCTGGTGCGGGCCGTGACGACGCTCCGCCAGGTACGAGCGCTGGGGGTGCGGGTCGCCATCGACGATTTCGGCACCGGCCACTCGTCGCTGACCCACCTGAGCGCTTTCCCGTTCTCGCGCATCAAGCTCGACCAGTCGTTCGTGCGCACCTTCGACCGCAACCCGCAATCGGCGGCGATCGTCCACGCCGTTGTCGAACTCGGGCGCTATCTGGGCACACCGGTAGTCGCCGAGGGCGTCGAGCGGCGCGAGGAACTGGCCTTTCTCCGCGCCGAGGGCTGTGCAACGGCCCAGGGCTTCCTGTTCGGCTACCCCGCGCCGATCAGCGCCTTTGTCGGGCTGCAGACACGGAAAGCCAGCTAGGACTCGCGGCTTGCGACGCTCTAGTGACCGCTGCCGCGAATGAGGTCGGCGGCGCGCTCGGCGATCATCACCACCGGCGACGCGGTGTTGCCCGAGGGAATGGTCGGCATGACCGAGGCATCGACCACGCGGAGCCCGGCGATACCGTGCAGGCGCAGCTGATCGTCGACCACCGCGAGGTGGTCCTGCCCCATCCGGCAGGTCCCCACCGGGTGGAAGATGGTGGTGGCGATGTTGCCGATCGCCGCCATCAGGCTGTCGTCGTCAACCACTGCCGGGCCGGGGAGCAGTTCCTCGGGCGCATAGCGGCGGAGCGCCTCAGTCGCCACCAGCCGGCGCGCCTGCTTGACCGCCTTCAGCGCCACGTCGCGATCGCGTTCGGCGCTGAGATAGTTGAGCTTGATCGCCGGCTGCTCGGCGGGATCGCGGCTGCGAATGTGGCAGGTGCCGCGGCTCTGCGGCCGGAGGTTGCAGACCGAGACGGTGACGGCGGGGAACGGGTGCAGCGGATCGCCCAGCTTGTCGGTCGAGAGCGGCTGCACATGGTACTCGAGATCGGCCGTGGCGACGCTCGCATCGCTGCGCGAGAAGATGCCGAGCTGGCTCGGCGCCATCGACATCGGCCCGCTGCCGAACATCAGGTATTCCAGCGACATCGCTGCCTTGCCGGCAAGACTGTTGACGATCGTGTTGAGAGTGCGCGCTCCGCTGACCCGGAACACCGTACGGATCTGCAGGTGATCCTGCAGGTTCCGCCCCACCCCAGGCAGCACATGCCGCGCCTCGATGCCATGCCGGGCGAGCACTTCGCCATCGCCGATGCCACTGAGTTCGAGCAGCTTGGGCGAGTTCACCGCGCCCGCTGCAAGAATGACCTCGGCGTCGGCATCGGCGCGGCACATCGCGCCGTCGACCTGGTAGTGGACGCCGGTGGCGCGCTGCCCGGTGATGGCGATGCCGGTGACCAGCGCCCCGGTGACGATGCGCAGGTTGGCTCGGTTGCGCACCGGTTTGAGGAACCCCTTCGCCGCCGTCCAGCGCACGCCGTTGCGCTGGTTCACCTCGAAGAAGCCGGAGCCCTCGTTGTCGCCGTCGTTGAAATCGTCGCGCCGCTTGATGCCGATCTCATCGGCGGCGGCGCGGAACGCTTCGAGGATATCCCAACTGAGGCGCTGCCGGCTGACCTTCCACTCGCCGCCTGCGCCATGCAGCTCGGTCTGGCCGCGGAAATTGTCCTCGGATCTGGTGAAGTAAGGCAGGACGTCGTCCCAGCCCCAGCCGACATTGCCCAGCTGCCGCCATTGCTCATAGTCGGCGGCCTGGCCGCGCATGTAGATCATGCCGTTGATCGAGGTGCAGCCGCCCAGCGACTTGCCGCGCGGATAGGACAGCACCCGCCCGTTGAGCCCTGGCTCCGCCTCGGTCCGCATCATCCAATCGGTGCGCGGATTGTTGATGCAGTAGAGATAGCCGACCGGGATCTGGATCCACGGATAGGTGTCGCTGCCGCCGGCCTCGAGCAGCAGCACGCGCCGCCGCGGGTCTTCGCTCAGCCGGTTGGCGAGCACGCACCCTGCCGTGCCGCCGCCGATGATGACGTAGTCGTAGCGCCCGTCCAGCGGTGTCGCGTGTCGCATGCTCAGGCCCTGCCCCGCGCCTCGGCCATGTTCCGCCATAGCGGCTTCATGGCTTCGGTCAGCATTTCGTAGTTCTGGTAGCGGCCGGCATAGTGACCGGCAATCGCCACGTCGGGCGAGAACTCTGCGGCGCGCCGCGACATCGCCCTGACGCCACCGGCCAGGTCGGAGAACACGCCGGCCCCGACCCCGGCGGCGACGGCCGCGCCCAGCGCGCCGGTCTCGCTGCACGCCGAGACCGCGATCGGGATGCCAAGAATGTCGGCAAACATCTGCGGCCAGATCGGGCTGCGTGCGCCGCCGCCCGAGAGGATGGCGCTGTCGAACCGCACCCCGGCGGTGCGTAGCACGTCGATGTGGCGCTTGTGCTCGAAGGCGACGCCCTCGAACAGCGCGCGCAACAGGTGCCCTTCGCCATGCCAGCCGGCGACGCCGTAGAACCCGGCGCGCATCGAGGCGCCGAGGCGCGATCCGTAGAGGAAGGGGTGAAAGTAGGGATCGTCCGCCGCCGGCGCCACTTCCGCAACGCGCCGGTTGCAGGCCCCGAAGGGATCGTCGTGGTGCCCGCCGCGCTCGACCATCTCGCGCACATACCACTCGAGATTGGCCGCCGAGGTGGCGCTCGACTCGATCGCCATCATCTGCTCGGGGCCAAAGGCCGAGACCATGAACACCCGCGCATCGTTGATGGCGCGGCGGGCGATCACCTGGTTGATGCTCCAGGTACCGACGATCACCGAGGCCTGCCCTTCCTCGACCGCTCCCGAACCCAATGCGCTGGCCACGACGTCGAAGAAGCCGCCCACCACCGGGGTGCGCTCGGCAAGGCCGGTCATGGCCGCCGCCTCGGCCGTAACGTGGCCGACGATATCGGTCTGCATCACCAGGTCGGGCAGCTTGGCGCGCGCGTCGGCGAGGCCATAGCCCGCGAGCAGCGCGTCGTCGTAACGGCATTCGGGCATGCGCAGCAGCCCGCAACCGCTCATGTCCGAAATGTCGGAAACCCGTCTGCCGGTCAGCCTGAAGGTGACGAAATCCTTGCACAGGAACGCTGTCGCGCTGCGCGCGTAGAGCTCGGGCGCATGACGCTTGACCCAGGCCAGCAGCGTCGGGGTTTGCGAAGGCCAGGGCGCCTGCAGGCAAATATTGCGCAGCGCCTCGCCATTGCCGTCGGCGCTCAGCTGCTCGGCGAGATCGGCGGCGCGGCTGTCCAGCGATTGGATCGCCAAGAGCGGCGCACCATCGCCATCGACGAGGTAGAGCCCGTTGCCATGGCCGGCGCAGCCGACCGCCGCAATGGCGGTGGCCTCCACCCCTGCCCGCTCCAGGCACTCGCGAATGACGATCGCCGCATTCGACCACAGCTCGTTCATGTCGCGCTCGACATGCCCCGGCGCCGGCGTCGACGACACCCCGTCGCGCTTGCTGGTCGCCAGCTGGTTGCCGGCCCGATCGAACAACACAGCCTTGATTACGGTATTGCCGGCGTCGAGGCCGAGCAGCAGGCCCTGCGGCTTAGCCATGCTGATACATCTCCCAGGCCGCTTCGCCCGAAATGCCGCGATGGATCATCGCCATCAGTGCCGCGACGACCCGCCTGGGGTTGTCGTGCTGATAGATATTGCGGCCATAGACCAGCCCCTGCGCGCCTTGGGCGAGGAGCGCCGCCGACTTCAGCAGCACAGTCCGCATATCCTCCTTGCCGCCGCCACGCACCAGTACCGGCACGCGCGCCGCTTCGATCACCCGGTGGAATTCGGCGGGATCGCTGGTCGGATCGGCCTTGATGATATCGGCGCCCATTTCGGCGGCGAGGCGCACCAGCGGCACGATCTTGTCGGCGTCGCCGTCGACCTGGTACCCCCCGCGCACGTCGTTGGGCAGCATCACCAGCGGCTCGATCATCAGCGGCATGCCGTATTTCGAGCATGCCGCGCGCGTCGCCGCAATGTTGGCGACGCACTGGCGGAACAGCTCCGGTTCGTCCGGTAGCATGAACAGGTTCACCACCACGCAGGCGGCATCCAGTTCCAGCGCCCCGATGATCGGCTCATCGCGGTTCTGCAGCTCGGCCCACATCACCCGATGGCGCCGATCGTTATAGGGGTTGCCCATGTCGATGCGCATCACGAGTGCCGGCTTCGACTTGTCGGGGCGCGCCTGCAGCAGGTCGGCCTGGCCGTAGTTCATCTGGATGGCGTCCGGTCCGGCCGCGACCAGCTGGTCGACGACGCCGCCCATATCCTCGAGGCCGGCCATGAAGCTCGGCTCGTTGCATACGCCATGGTCGATCGCCACGTCGAGGCAGCGGCCATTGCTGAAAAGGCGGTTCATTCGCGCCTTTTGACTTACGCGCATGCTGAGCTCCCTGATTTGTCTCGTTCCTGAAGGATGGCGGCGGTGAGGCCATGGTCGCGGGCCAGCAGCGCCCGGAACTCCGCCTCGTGTTCGGCTCGGGTGGCACTCGACCAACCCAGTTCATCGCCGAGCAGCGCCGCAACCTCGTGGATCGCGGCCGAGCTCAGGCTCCCGGTGATCGCCAGCGAGGTCCGGCGCTGCAGCAGGTCGCCGAGCGTCCGGGCGAATTCGTGGCGCGTGAGGTAGCGCAGCTCCGCCTCGGTATAGGGGGTGCCGGCGACCTCACGGTCGGTCGACGCCTGGCAGAACGCCAGAACCGCCACAGCATTGGTGCCGTAGTGATCGAGCGCATGGAGGGCCCTGGCCCGCGACACGTGGGCGGTGCGGACAAGTTTGTCGACAAGCGCGGCGCGCCCACCCTCGTCGGTGGGCAGGCCCCTGCCGCCACCGATCTCGCGGTCCGCCGTGCTGACGGCGCGGGCAATGCCCAGCAGCTGGAGCGCCCGATCGGCCGCCTGCTCGCCGAACGCCCGGAACGTCGTCCATTTGCCACCGACGAGACAGAGCAGCGGCAGCGGCCCCGGCACCTCGGCGACGAAATGATCCCGTGAGATACTGCCGGTGAAGTTCGCTTCGCTCCTCGGCAGCGGCCTGACCCCGCTATAGCGGTAGACGATGTCGTTGGGGCGAACCGTGATGTCGGGAAAGACGTAGGACAGCGACTTGAGGATGTAGTCGATCTCGTCCGGTTCGCAGCGGACGTCGCCAGGCTGGTCGACCCGGATATCGGTCGAGCCGAGCAGCACCCGGCCCAGATAAGGAAAGACGATGCAGACCCGGCCGTCGATATTCTCGAAGAACATCATGTGGCCGTTGAGCGCCCGCAACAGTTCGGGGTGATCGAGAATGAGGTGTGAGCCCTTGGTGCCGCCGACATAGGGCGCCGGACGCTCACCGTTCGGGAACAGCGCCCCGTTGGTTTCGTCGATCCAGGCGCCGGTGGCGTTGACGATCAGCTCGGTCTCGACGCTGAACTGCTCGCCTGTGAGGGTATCGGTCAGCCAGACCCGCCCGCCGTCGCGGTCCGTCACGCCCAGATGATTGATCGCACAGGCCTCGGCGTTCGCTTCCAGTCCGTCCAGCACAAGCTCGATGCCGAGCCGTTCGGGGTGGCTGACCCAGGCATCGTGGTAGGTTGCCGAGTACCGCACCGATGGCGGCAGGTCCGGCCACAGGGCCGCCGTCTCGCCGCGGCCGCGAAACACGTGTCGCGGCATCATGCGGCGCGTCCCGGTAAGCAGGTCGTAGAGCACGAGGCCGAGCTTGACCGCCACGGCGCCGCGTTCGACCGGCTTGCCGCGCAGCTTGAGGACGCTGAGCGCCCCGTTGAGCAGGCCGCTGAAGGTGCGCTGAATCGGCACTGTGGTCGGCAGGGGGCGAACGAAGTGCGGCGCATTGCGCAGCAGGGCGTCCCGTTCGCGCAGCGACTCCCGTACCAGCTCGATCTCGCCATTCTCGAGGTAGCGTAAGCCCCCATGGATCATGCGCGAGGGCGCTGAACTGCAGGCGCCGCAGAAATCGCCGCGATCGACCAGCAGCACTCGCACGCCCTGCAGGGCGAGCTCGCGGAACGTGCTGATACCGTTGATGCCGCCGCCGATCACGACCGCCTGCACCCGCGGATTCGCCTTGAGCTCGGCGAGCATCTGCTCTCGATTTTTGGGCATGGCTGTTCGTCGCCGGCAACAGGTGCCGGTCGTCCCTTCCGCTTTGTCGTTCGTCTCGCTCTAGGCGTGGATGCCGTTGAGGTGGCGCGCCGCGGCCGCCGTCAATGTCGCGTGTTCCGTTTCGGTGAGCCGCAATATTCCGGCTCGTGCGTTGTCCCTGGCCTGCTCGGGGTTGCGCGCGCCACACAGCGCGAAGGTGACCCCGGGCTGCTGCAGCGTCCAGGCAATGACCAGTTGTGAAATGCTCGCCCGGTGCGCGCTGGCAATCGGTCGGATCTCGGCGACGAAGTCGGCGACTTTCTGCCGGTTTTCAACGCTGAACCGCGGATCGATGATCCGCTGGTCATCGCCGGCAAACTGCCGGTCCGGACCGATCTTGCCGGTCAACAGCCCCAGGGCGAGCGAGGAATAGCTGAGGATCGACACGCCGCTCCGGCGGCAGATCGGCACCAGCTCCGCTTCGATGTCGCGATGCACCATGCTGTACTGTTCCTGGATGGCATCGAGCCGTCCGGCGGCGACATAGGCCTCGACATCGGCCGCCGAGACGTTGCTGGCGCCGATCGCCCGGATCTTGCCGGACTGCTTCAGCGCCTCCAGCGCCCGCATGGTCTCGGCGATCGGCGTCGTCGGGTCCTGCCAGTGCGTGATGTAGAGGTCGATATAGTCGGTGCCGAGCCGCCTGAGGCTCTGCTCGACCTCGTAGATGATCGCGTCGGCGCCGAGATAGCGATGCACCGGTGTGCCGGCCTGGTCGAAGAAGTGCTTGCCCTTGTCGGTGTGCCAGACGAGGCCGCATTTGGTGGCGAGCACCACCCGGTCGCGCCGCCCGGCAATCGCCTTGCCGACGATCTCCTCGGACCGTCCCATGCCGTAGGCCGGGGCGGTATCGATCAGCGACACGCCGGCATCAATCGACGCTGTGATCGCGGCGATGGATTCGGCCTCGTCGGTGCCGCCCCACATCCACCCGCCGATGGCCCAGGTGCCGAGCCCGATGGCGGAGGCGGAAATGCCCGAGCTGCCGATCTGGCGCGTCAGCATGGCATCGGTTTCAAGCTCAGCGATCATTTTTCCATCATCTCGAGAACGCCAATGGCGGTTGCTTCGTCGAGCACCAGGGCCTTCAGGTGCTTGCCCCGCAGCACCGAACAGATCGGCGCCACCTTGTTGGGTCCGGCCGCAACGCCGATGGTGAACGGCACCGCGTCGAGCTCGTCCGGGGCCATAGCGACCAGCCGGGTGTTGAGTTCGTAGTCGCAGAGCTTGCCGTTGGCATCGATCAGGTGGGCCAGCAGTTCGCCTGCTGCTCCGGCCTTCTCGATCTCGCTGCGATCGCCGCGCGAGGTCGGGTGCAGGTCGTAGTAGCTGGAATCGTTGGAGAGGATCGAGCCGATGCCGAGCACGGCGACCCGGGCCTTCCGCGCCTTGTCGAAGGCGTCGGACACCGACTTCATGCCCATCAGCATGTTCTTTTCTTCGGCGCTGTCGGCAAACAGCGGCGCGTGGACGAGGAACGATTGCCCGCCGAGCTTGTCGGCCATCGCGGTGGCGACGTGGTTGACGTCGGTATAGTGCTTGCCCTGCACCAGCCCGGTGGCCGGCACCACTTCCACGGCGTAGCTCCGCTCCGGCGCCAGCATCTCGACCAGCGCGCTGAGGCCCTTGCCGCCGGTGACGCAGATGGTGTCGCCATCCTGTAGGGTCTCGAGCAGCAGGGCGGCCGCTGCCGCGCCGACCTGGTTGAGGATGGTCTGCGGATTGTCCGAGGCGCTGGGAGTGATCCGCACCGTCTCGAGCCCGGTCATCGCCTTGAAGCGCGCCTCGAGATCGAACAGCGCCTGGTACGGGCTGCGGATGATGATCTCCACCATCCCCATCTCCCGCCCCTGCTTGATCAGGCGGTTGACCTTGGCGTGCGAGAGCTTGGTAAGCTTGGCGATCTCGGCCTGGGTGATGCCCTCCTGGAAGTGCATCACCAGCACGCTGTAGATCTGCCGCGCCGCCTCGTAGCGCTGAAAGTCGCTGGTCGCCTTCATCTCACCCTCTGAGCCTTTGCTTGTGAAGGTAATAATCGAAGGATACCGCGGCGAGTAGGATCGAGCCCCGGATAATGTCCTGCCAGTAGACCGAGACGTCGAGCAGTGCCAATGAGCTCGACACCACCGAGAGCAGGATCGTGCCGAGGATGGCGCCGAGGATCGAGCCCTGCCCGCCCGACAGGCTCGCCCCACCGATCACCGCCGCGGCGATGACGTTGAGCTCCATGCCGACGCCGAAAGTCGGCTGGGCCGAGCCGAAGCGGGCCATGTAGATGACGCCGGCAAGTCCCGCGAGGGTGGCGCAGAGCGTCGTCGTCGCGAAGATCACCCGCTTGGTGCGGATGCCCGAATAGGCCGCCGCCTTCTCGTTGCTGCCGGTGTAGAACACCTTGCGGAAGGCGGTCGAGCGCCGCAGCAGGAAATCGAACACCACCACGAAGACGACGAAGATGACGATGACGAAGGGGATCGGGCCGAGCGAGCCCTGGCCGATGAACTTGAATTCGGGCGGCAGAGTGTAAAGCCCCAGCGGCCGGCCCTGCGTCACCAGGAGGCAGATGCCGCGGGCGATCACCATGAAGGCCAGCGACACGATGAAGTGGTGGAGCCCGATCTTGGTGACGCAGAGCCCCATCAGCGCACCGATCCCCGCTGAAGCAGCAATCGCGATGCCCGAAGCCAGCCACGGATCCATGCCCTGCAGAAACAGCCAGCCGGCAATCACCATGGCGAAGGCGACGACCGAGCCGACCGAGAGATCGATGCCGCCCGAGATCAACAGGATGGTCATGCCGACCACGACGATGCCTTCGACGGCAAAGGCCATGGTCATCGCCCGGATGTTTTCCCAGGTAAGGAAGTAGGGTGAGGCAAAGCTCATGATGACGAACAGGGTGAGGATCACCAGCACCAGCCCGGTTTCCCGGAGCCGGATGGCGCGGCCCACGAGGCTGTCGCGCCGGCTGGTGACAGCCACTGCCCCGGCGGTTTGCGTGTTGTCGATCAATTGAGGAGCTCCCTGCTGCCGGCCCCGGCACTCGTCGCCCGCTCGGTGAACGAGGCGAGCCGCATGATGTTTTCTTCGGTCAGGCTGTCGCCCTCGACCGCGCCGCTGATCGTGCCCTCCCGCACCACCAGCACCCGGTCGCACAACCCGATCAGCTCGGGCAGTTCCGACGACACCACGACGATCCCAACGCCGCTCTGCGCCAGGTCGCGCAGGATGCGGTGGATCTCGGACTTGGCGCCGACATCGACGCCGCGCGTCGGCTCATCGAGGAAGATGACGCGTGGGTTGATCGACAGCAGCTTGGCGATGGCCACCTTCTGCTGGTTACCGCCCGATAGCGACGACACCGGGTGGTGGATGCTGCCGCGCTTCAGCCCAAGCTTGTCGCCAAGCCGCGTCGCCTGCTCGACCTCGCGCCGGCTGTCGATGGTTCTCCACGGCGTCGAAACCTGGTCGAGGTTCAGCGCCGAGACGTTGGCGGCAATCGGCAGGTCGAGGAAGACCCCGTCGCCCTTCCGATCCTCGGAGAGGTAGACCACGCCGTTGTCGATGCTGTCGCGGTACGAGTTGATGGTCAGCGGCTTGCCGTTGAGCCGGACCCGGCCGCCCCGGGTTTCGTGCAACCCGCACACGGCCTTGACGATCTCGCTGCGCCCGGCTCCGATCAGGCCGGCCAGCCCCAGGATCTCGCCTTTGCGCAGGGCAAACGAGACGTCATGGATGCGGCGGCCATCGTCCAACCCCTCCACCTCGAGCACCGCGCCGGGCTGGCGCTCGGCGGCGTTCTGCTTGGGCGGATAGAGCTTGCCGATGACCCGGCCGACCATCGAGTTGACGATATCGTCGGTACTTACGTCGGCGACGTTGGCCGTCATGATCCGCTTGCCGTCGCGGAACACCGAAACGCGGTCGCAATGCTCGAAGATTTCGACCATCCGGTGGGAGATGTAGATGATCGAGATGCCGCGGGCGGCGAGCTTGTGCATGATTTCGAACAGCACCCGGGCCTCGCGTTCGGTAAGCGCGGCAGTGGGCTCGTCGAGAATGAGGATCTGGCAATCGAGCGTCAGCGCCTTGGCGATCTCGACCAGCTGCTGGTTGGAAATGGACAGCGTCTTGACCAGCACGGAGGGGTCGATTGGGCTCAGTTGCGCCAGCGCCTCACGCGCCCGCGCCTCGATTGCCGCGTAGTTCATCAGCGGCTTCCGGCTCGAATTGATCTCGGCCATCAGGATGTTCTCGGCCACGCTGACATCGGGGCAGAGCGCGATCTCCTGGTGCACGAAGCCGATGCCCAGCTTCTGTGCCTTGGCCGGCGAGCCGATCTCGGTGACCCGGCCGTTGAGGATGATCTGGCCGCTGTCCGGCCTGAGGATGCCGTCGATGATGTTCATCAGCGTCGACTTGCCGGCGCCGTTCTCACCGGCGATCGCGTGGATCTCGCCGCGACGGAGCTCGAAATCGACGCCCCTGAGGGCCTGGATCGCGCCGAACGACTTGCTGATGTTGCTGATCTCTAGGACGAGGTCTTCAGACATGATCGCGTACCGGAAACAGGGGGAGTTGGTCCGCCGCCTGGCGGCGGACCCGGCTCAATCAGGCAGGCCGCTCAGCGGCCATCCATGTAGGTGTTGAGGTCGAAATCGTCGGCATTGTCCTTGGTGATGACGGCAAAGCCGTTGTCGATGAAGGGAATGCCCATCGGATTGAAGCCCGAGCGCTTGTAGTCGTTGAACGGGTCGATCAGCTCCGGGTGCGACGCCATGAACAGCGCGACGAACCCCATATAGCCCTGCACGCCCTGGTTCGGGTTGAGCGCCTTGTGGATGTTGCCTGCCTTGATGTGCTCGAGCGTCGTCGGCGTGATGTCGGCATGCATGATGATGACCTTGGAGCCGGTTTCCAGCTTGGCCGCCACCGCGCCTTCGGCTGAGCCGGCCTCGGGGATCCATATGGCGCCCAGGTTCGGGTTGGCCTGGATCATCGCCAGCGTCGCCTGGTAGGCCTTGCTGGAATCCTGGTTCGAGGCCTGTCGGCCGACCAGTTTCAGCTCCGGATAGTGCTGCTCCATATAGGCTATGAACGCCGTCACCCTGAGGTCGTGGTTGCTCTGGCCCGGGTTCTCCAGCACCGCGTATTCGCCCTTGCCACCGAGCAGCCCGGCGATTTCCTCGGCCGCGTATTTGGCCTCGGCGAGGTTATCGGAGGTGACGTAGGACGCCCGCTTCGATTTCGGCGAATCCGCCGCGAAGGTAACGATCGAGGTGCCGCCATCGATGGCCTGGTTGATCGGGTCGATGAACGGATCGGCCTGCATCGGGTGCAGCAGGATGCCCTTGGGCTTCTTGGCCAGATCCTGCTCGAACGAGGCGACCTGCTTGGTGATGTCGTAATCCGGGGTGCCCGAGAACACCGCCTCGCAGCCCATCGCCGCCGCAGCCTGCTTGAAGCCCTCGAACACCGGCACCCAGTAGGGGTGGGCCGAGACCATCACGTTCATGATGTAGGTGTCGCCCGGCGCGCAGGCGAATTTGCTTTCCGCGACCGTGACGGTCTGCGTCGAACCAAGCGCCGCTACCGCAACCGCGGCGACGGCAAGCATATGCCGAAAGGTTGTCATGGCTTCCTCCTTGGCAGGTCCCCACGACCCGCGCTCCAGTCCATGTGCAATAAATTTCAGTTATTGATCTTTATTGCAAGCGAACGTAGTCGCAGCCTCTCCCGCTTGTCAAGCGGGTGTCTGGATGGCTTGGTTAGCCGGCCCAATTGCGCGGACTAACGATGCATTATCAATGACTTATGGACGCATACGCCTTGCGCGGTTCAGTTGTGCCGGTTGAACCGGCCCGCTTCGGCGCGCACTGCGGCGGCAAGAAAATCGGCACAGGCGCGGACCCGTGCATTGTCCCGCATGCTCTCGTGATAGACCGTCCAGTAGCTGCGCTCGATGCTGAGATCAGGCAGCAGGCGCTGCAGCGCGGGATGCTCCGCCGCCAGGTAGTCATGCAGGATGGCGATGCCGGCGCCGGCCGCCACGGCATGCAGCTGGCCCAGCGCACTCGAGATCTCGAGCCGGTTCCGCCAGCCCCGCCAGATCTCGCCGGCATAGTCGAGCACCGGCGAATAGAGCAGGTCTTCGACATAGCCGATCAGCCGGTGCCGGCCGAGCTCGCTAGCCTCGGTCGGCGTTCCGTACGCAGCGAGATAGGTCGCCGAGGCATAAAGGCTCAGCGAATAGTCGGCGAGCTTGCGCGCCACCAGCCGCCCTTCGGTCGGGCGCTCGACCATGACGGCGATATCGGCCTCGCGCTGCGACAGCGAGAAGGCCCGCGACACCGGTACCAGTTGGATATCGAGATCGGGGTGCTGCGCCGACAGCTGCCCCAGCCGCGGTGCGACAAAGCCGACGCCGAAGCCGTCGGGTGCGCCGATCCGGACTGTTCCCGACAGCGATGCCTCGCGCCCGGCGAGCCGCCCCTGGCTGGCGATGAATTGCCGTTCGACCTTCTCCAGCGCTGCGGCAAGCTCGCGTCCCGCTTCGGTCAGCTCGCACCCGGTGGTGCGGCGGATCAGCAGCCGGGCCCCGATACTGCGCTCGAGCGCCGTCATCCGCCGGCTCAAGGTGGCCTGGCTGAGCCCCAGGGTACGCGCCGCCGCGAGCAGCTGGCCGTTGCGAGCTACGGCGAGGAACAGCCGTCCGTCATCCCAATTGAGGTTGCTTGCCGGATCTTGCATTGCAATTCTGCATAACGGTTACTTCCTTGCGGCGATTGTGTTGCACATTTCGACATTGCACGAAAGCGCATCATTCCAAGCAGGAGGAACGCAATGAGCGAGATCGGGCACTTTATCGGCGGGCGGCGCGTGACTGGGCAATCGGGCCATACGGCCCCGGTGTTCAACCCAGGCACCGGCGCCTCGGAGCACCGCGTAACCCTCGGATCGAGCGCCGAAGTCGATGCTGCGGTCGCCAGTGCCCGCGCCGCCTGGCCGGCCTGGGCCAAGGCCTCGCCGCTGAAGCGCGCCCGCATTCTCGATCGCTTCAAGATGCTGCTCTGGGATCGCGCCGGGCAACTGGCCGAGGCGATTTCTTCCGAGCACGGCAAGACCCTCGACGATGCGCTGGGCGAGGTAACCCGCGGCATCGAGGTGGTGGAGTTCGCCTCCGCCGCACCGACCCTGCTCAAGGGCGAGTTCTCGGAAAATGTCGGCACCGGCGTCGACAGCCAGATGATCCGCCAACCGCTCGGCGTCGTCGCCGGCATCACGCCGTTCAACTTCCCGGCCATGGTGCCGATGTGGATGTTTCCCGTCGCCCTCGCCACCGGCAACTGCTTCGTGCTGAAGCCATCCGGGCGGGTGCCCACCGCCGCGCTGCTGCTGGCCGAGTGGCTCAGCGAAGCCGGCCTGCCCGATGGCGTGTTCAACGTCGTGCAGGGCGATCGCGAGGTGGTGGCGGCACTACTCGCCCATCCCGACGTCAAGGCGATCTCGTTCGTCGGCTCGACCCCGGTGGCGCAATATGTCCACCGCACCGGCACCGCCAACGGCAAGCGAGTGCAGGCACTGGGCGGTGCCAAGAACCACATGGTGATCATGCCCGACGCCGACCTCGACATGGCTGCCAATGCCTTGATGGGGGCCGCCTACGGATCTGCCGGCGAACGCTGCATGGCCATCTCGGTCGCGGTGCCGGTCACCGACGCCGTGGCGGATGCGTTGGTCGAGCGGCTGAAGCCGAGGATCGAAGCGCTGCGCATCGGCCCGGCAACCGATGCGACGGCCGAGATGGGCCCGCTGGTGACCGCGGGGCTTCTTGCCAAGGTCAGGGGCTATGTCGACGCCGGCGTCCGGGAAGGCGCCCGACTGATCGTCGATGGGCGCGGCTTCCGCCAGACCATGCAGGGCTTCGAGCAGGGCTTCTACATCGGTGGCACGCTGTTCGACCACGTGACACCGGACATGTCGATCTACCGCGAGGAGATCTTCGGCCCGGTACTCTCGGTGGTGCGGCGCAACTCCTACGCCGAGGCAGTGAACCTGATCCACGGCCACAGCTACGCCAATGGCACCGCCATCTTCACCCGCGACGGCGATACCGCCCGGGCCTTCGCGCAGGACATCGAAGTCGGCATGGTCGGCGTCAATGTGCCGGTGCCGGTGCCGATGGCCTTCCACTCCTTCGGCGGCTGGAAGGACTCGGCCTTCGGCGACCATGCCATGCACGGCATGGAAGGCGTGCGCTTCTACACCCGGATCAAGACCACCACCCTGCGCTGGCCCAACGGTCAACGCAGCGATGCCCAGTTCACCATGCCGACGCTGGTCTGAGGCACTTCCCGGCCAAAAACGAAGAGGCCGCCCGATCGGCGGCCTCTTTTTCAATCTCGCGAGTGCGCGTTACTCGTCTTCGCTCGGCGCCGCCGCCATGCCCAGCGCGGTGAGGTAGAGTTCGAGCAGGGCTTCCTGCTCCATGCGCTCGTTGTGATCCTGCTTGCGGATCGACACGATCTTGCGCAGCACCTTGGTGTCGAAGCCGTTGCCCTTGGCCTCGGCGTAGACTTCCTTGATATCGCCGGCGATGGCGGCCTTTTCTTCCTCGAGTCGCTCGATGCGCTCGATGAAGGCCTTGATCTGGTCCTGGGCGACGCTATCGGGGGAGACGGTTGCCATAGTCGAATTCCTTTTCGTTTCGGCCCCCGTTCAACCCGTTCGTCGACGCCCGTTCAAGCCTATTCGGACAGCAATCCACATCGCTTGCCCCCGGGGGTTTCGTAATTCCGACAAAAGCCGCGTTTACCGATTGACAGCAGGCGGAGCGCTGAGCACAAACACCTCGCGCGCTGCAAACGATTTCAGGCAATCCAACCCGGACGGTCCATTGCGCTACATCCTGGCCATCGCTGGTGTGCTCGCTGCCGCGTTCATTGCCATCGCCATCTGGATCTTCCTGCCGCGCGCCGACGCGCCGCTCAGCGCCGCTTCGGCGCAGGCGCAATCGCAGGCTCCCGCCGATCCCGCTGCTGCAGCCGAAACCGGCGAAGGCAGCTTCCGCGTCTGTAACGAGACCGCCAACAAGGTGTCCGTCGCCTTCGGCTATCGCGCCGAAAAGGGCTGGCAGTCGGAAGGCTGGTGGGTGGCCGAGCCCGACAATTGCGTCACCATCTATCGCGGCAACCTCGAAGCGCGCCGCTACTACTACGTCTACGCCGCCGACGATGTCAGCGGTGGCGCCTGGGACGGCAGCGTCTTCATGTGCACCCGCGACGAGACCTTCACCATCTTCGGTGTTGAGGATTGTCTGGCGCGCGGCTACGAACGCACCGGCTTCTTCGAAGTCGATACCAATAACCGCAGCGACTGGACGCTGCAGCTGACCGATGGCGAGGTCGTAAGCGGCGACACCGACGCCACCGGCGAAACAGTGCCACTCGAAGGCGACATGCCGACCGACGGCGGCGACCAGCCAGCCGACGACACTCCTACTGATGAAGGTGCAGATTCCGAATGAGACGCTTGAGACGCGTGAAGATCGTCGCCACCCTGGGCCCCGCGTCCAACGACGAAGCCACGATCGAGAAGCTGGCGCGCGCCGGTGCGGACGTCTTCCGCATCAACATGAGCCATGCCAGCCATGACCTGCTGAAGCAGACCGTCGGCTACATCCGCAATGTCGAGGCGCGGCTGCACCACCCGATCGGCATCCTGGTCGACCTGCAGGGCCCCAAGCTCCGCGTCGGCCGCTTCGCCGAGGGCGCCGTGCAACTGGTGGCAGGCGCCAAGTTCACCCTCGACAGCTCCGAGACCCCCGGCACGGTCGAGCGCGTGTTCCTGCCGCACCCGGAAATCCTCGAATCCGTCTCGGTGGGCGATCGCCTGCTGCTCGATGACGGCAAGCTGCAGCTCAAGGCCACCAAGGTCGGCGGCGGGCAGGTCGAGACCGAGGTGATCTACGGCGGCAAGCTGAGCGACAAGAAGGGCGTCAGCCTGCCCGACACGCTGCTGCCGATGGGCGCCTTGACCGAGAAGGATCACGCCGACCTGCTCAAGGGTCTCGAGGCGGAAGCCGACTGGATCGCCGTGAGCTTCGTGCAGCGCCCCGAAGACATCATCGATATCCGCAAGATCGTCCAGGGCCGCGCCGGCGTCATGGCCAAGATCGAAAAGCCCCAGGCCGTCGAGCGGCTCGAAGAGATCATCAAGCTCTGCGACGCCTTCATGGTGGCGCGCGGCGACCTCGGCGTCGAAATGCCGCTCGAGCAGGTCCCCGGCCTGCAGAAGCGCATGATCCGCATCGCCCGCCGCTACGGAAAGCCGGTGGTGGTCGCCACCCAGATGCTGGAATCGATGATCACCTCGCCGGTGCCGACCCGCGCCGAAGTCTCCGACGTGTCGATCGCCGTGTTCGAAGGCGCCGACGCGGTGATGCTGTCGGCCGAAAGCGCCTCGGGCCAGTATCCGGTCGAAGCCGTGGCAATGATGAACAAGGTCGCCGTCGCCGTCGAAGGCGATCCCAACTATCGCGGCATCATCCGCGCCCAGGCCGCCGAGCCAGAGGCAACCGCTGCCGACGCCATCTCCGCGGCGACCCGCCAGGTCGCCGAGACGCTCGACCTCGCCGCCATCGTCACCTACACCTCGTCCGGTTCGACCGCCATCCGCGCCGCCCGCGAGCGGCCTTCCAAGCCGATCCTGGCGCTGTCGCCGAACCTCAGGACGGTGCGCCGCCTGTCGGTGGTCTGGGGCATTCACTGCGTGGAATCGCCCGATGCGGTGAACCTCGAGGATATGGTCGATCGCGCCTGCGTCATCGCCTACCAGGAGGGCCTCGCCCGTCCGGGCGACCGCATCGCCATCACCGCCGGCATCCCGCTCGGCACGCCCGGCGCCACCAATATGCTGCGCATCGCCTTCGTCCGCCAGGATGGCGCCGGATCCTCTTGATCCGGCCTCACGAGGCTGTACCTTTTCGATCCCTCCCCCTGGGGGACGCAATCGCGTCCCCGGAACGGGGAGGGATTTTCGCTTTCAGTAATGGATTGCCCTGATGTCCTCCGCTCTCGATGCCGCCCTTGCCCACGCCGACGCCCATCTCGACGACAGCGTCGCGCGGCTGAAGACCCTGGTGGCGATCAAGTCGATCTCCACTGACCCGGCCTATGCCGGCGAGGTCCGCAAGGCCGCCGATTGGCTGGCGGCCGACCTCACGGCGCTCGGCTTCGACGCCTCGGTGCGTCCGACCCCCGGACACCCGATGGTGGTAGCGCACGATCAGGCGGCGAGCGGTCCGCACGTGCTGTTCTACGCCCACTACGACGTGCAACCGGTCGATCCGCTGAACCTCTGGCACACCGACCCCTTCGCCGCGACGCTGGTCAAGGGTGAGGATGGTGAGACCCGCATCGTCGGGCGCGGCACCTCCGACGACAAGGGCCAGCTCCTGACCTTCGTCGAGGCCTGTCGGGCCTGGAAGGCAGTAAACGGTGCGCTGCCGATCAAGGTGACGCTGTTCTTCGAGGGCGAGGAAGAGTCGGGCGGCAAGAGCCTGCCGGGCTTCCTCGCGGCCAACAAGGCCGAACTCGGCAATGCCGATGTCGCGCTGGTCTGCGACACCGACCTGTGGAACCGCGACACGCCGGCCATCGTCACCTCGCTGCGCGGCCTCGTCGGCGAAGAGGTGGTGATCACCTGCGCCAGCCATGACCTCCACTCCGGCATGTACGGCAATGCCGCTCGTAACCCCATCCAGGTGCTGGCCGACATCATCGCCTCGCTGCGCAACCCCGACGGTAGCGTGGCGCTCGAGGGCTTTTACGACGACGTCGCCGAACTGCCGGCCGAGATCGCGGCGCAGTGGAAGCGCCTGCCCTATGACGAAACCGCCTTCATGCGTGGCGCCGGCTTGACCACGCCGGCCGGCGAGGCGGGGCGCTCGGTGCTCGAGCAGACCCGCTCGCGCCCGACCTGCGAAATCAACGGCATCAGCGGCGGCTATACCGGCGACGGCTTCAAGACGGTGATCCCGGCCAAGGCGAGCGCCAAGATTTCGTTCCGCCTGGTCTCGGGCATGGATCCCAAGAAGATCCGCGCCGCCTTCCGCAAGCACGTCACCGACCGGCTGCCCCCCGACGCCACGGCGGAATTCCATGAACATGGCGGCGCCCCCGCCGTCTCGGTGCCGACCGATGGCCCGTTCGTCGCCAAGGCCGCCGCGGCACTGAAGGACGAGTGGGGCAACGAGGCGGCGCTGATCGGCTCGGGCGGCTCGATCCCGGTGGCCGGCGAGTTCAAGAAGACCCTCGGGCTCGACACCTTGCTGATCGGCTTCGCCCTTGACGACGACCGCATCCACTCGCCCAACGAGAAATACGACCTCAAGAGCTTCCACAAGGGCATCCGCTCGTGGCTGCGGATCATCGCCGGGTTTGCGTCGTAGGCGCAGGGCTGCGCCCTGACTGATAGAGACGGCCCCCTCCCGGGGCCGTCTGCTTCAGTCCATGCCCAAACGACAAAAGGCCCGCTTCCGCGGGCCTTTGAAACTCTCAGCCGTGAGCAGCAGCTCAGCCCTGGCGGGCCTTGTAGCGCTTGTCCACCTTGTTGATGATGTACACGCGGCCGCGGCGGCGCACGAGCTTGTTGGCGCGATGGCGACCCATCAGAGCCTTGAGCGAATTGGTGACTTTCATGCCGAACCTCGGAACTGAAATAAAAACAGGCGCCGCGCGCCCTTCGAATTGGGGCCGTGATTAAGGGCAAAAACCCCTGCTGTCAACGCCCTTCCGCCGGTTTTCCGGGGCGGCAGCATGTCTCCCGGAAGCGACGTCGCTTTCGGGACAAAGACATGCGTGAAAACAAAGAGCTAACGCGCAGGGAGCGGGTCGGAAGCTCGCGACGCGCTTTAGCACGATTAACCGGCCGGCAAGGCGCCGGTGCGACACTGCCGGGATGCAGAAACCCAGCTTTGCCAAGCTCGATGTGCTCGTCGTCGATCCCTCGCCGCATATGGGCGCGCTGATCGGCCAGATGCTGCGCCACCTCAAGGTGCGCCGCGTCGATGAGGTGCAGAGTTCCGATGCGGCAGCCGTGCTGCTCCAGTCGCACCGCTTCGGCGCCATCATGCTCAACGACGTTCTGACGCCGATGAGCGGCGTCACCGTGGTCAAGGCACTGCGCGCCGCGTCCGAAGGGCTGAACCGCGACACGCCGGTCATCATGATGTCGGCCGCACCCGATGCCAGCGAGATCGCGGCGGCGCGCGACGCCGGCGTCACCGAGTTCCTGCGCAAGCCCTTCGCCACCCAGCATGTCGAAAGCCGCCTGGTGTCGATCCTGACGGCGCCGCGCCCGTTCATCGAGGCCGGCAGTTTTGCCGGCCCGGATCGTCGCCGCAAGCGCGGCGACTACAAGGGTGGGGAGCGTCGCTCCGACACTAAGCGCCCGGCTTGAGATCGAGCTCCTGCCAGCGGATGCAGGCGACACGCCGTCCGTTGGGCAGCGTGTCGAGCGGCGGCCTCACCTGGGCGCAGCGCTCTTCGGCATAGCGGCAGCGCGTCCGGAAGGTGCAGCCGGAGGGCTGGTTGATCGGCGATGGGATTTCCCCCACCAGCCCCTCGATAGTGCGTTGTCGGGCCCGTTTCGGGTCGGGGATCGGCACCGCCGTCAGCAGTGCCCGCGTGTAGGGGTGCTTGGGATCCTCGTAGAGATCGTCGCCGTCGGCGAGTTCCACGATGCGGCCCAGATAGAGCACAAGGATGCGATCGGAGACGTGCCGCACCACGCTCAGGTTGTGCGAGATGAAGATCAGCGTCAGCCCGAACTCGTCCTTGAGATCGCTCAACAGGTTGAGGATCTGCGCCTGGATCGAGACGTCGAGCGCCGAGACCGGCTCGTCGCAGACGATCAGCTTGGGCTCGCTGATCAGCGCCCGGGCAATGCCGATACGCTGTGCCTGCCCGCCGGAGAACTCGTGCGGATAGCGGTTGATCATCTCGGGCAGGAGGCCCACTGCCTCCATGGTCCTGAGCACCCGCTCGCGCCGCCCCTTGGCGTCGATCTCAGGCATCAGCGTCCTGAGCGGATCGGCGATGATCTCGCCCACGGTCATCCGCGGATTGAGCGAGGCCAGCGGGTCCTGGAAGATGATCTGCAGGTCGCGACGCTTCTGCCGCATCTCTTCAGCCGGCAGCTTGGTGATGTCCTGCCCCAGCCACAGCACGCGCCCCTCGTCGGGGGTCAGCAGCTGCAGGATGCAGCGGCCGAGCGTCGACTTGCCGCAGCCGCTCTCCCCCACGATGCCCAGCGTCTCGCCACGCTTCACCGTGAAGTTGATGTCCTGCAGCGCGCGCAGCTGGAACGGCTTGGCGAACAGCCCTGCCGAGATGGAGAAATTCTTCGAGAGGTTCTCGATCTTCAGCAGGTCTTCGGTGCGATCGAGCATTTAAGCGACCTCCTCGTATTTGAGTTCGCCCTGGTACCAGCAGGCCTTTTCGCGCACATCCTCGACCGGCAGCAGCGGCGGCCGTTCCTCAAAGCACCGTTCGAAGCGGAAGGCGCAGCGCGGATGGAAGGCGCAGCCCTTCGGCAGGTGCTCGAGGCTGGGCGGCAGGCCCTGGATCGGATCGAGCCGCTTGGCGCGTTTGGCGACATGCGGCGTCGAATGCAGCAGCCCCAGCGTGTAAGGGTGGCGCGGATCGTAAAACAGCGTGTCGGTCGGCCCCTTTTCGATGCAGCGCCCGCCATACATCACCATCATGCGGTCGGCGACGCCGGCCACCACACCCAGATCGTGAGTGATCAGCACCAGCGCGGTGCCGAAATCATTGGTGAGGCTCTTGAACAGGTCGAGCATCTGCGCCTGCACGGTCACGTCGAGCGCCGTGGTCGGCTCGTCCGCGATCAGCACCTTGGGTTTGCACAGTAGCGCCATGGCGATCATCACGCGCTGCCGCATGCCGCCCGAGAGCTCATGCGGATAGGCGTTGGCGCGCTTCACCGGTTCGGGAATGCCGACCCGTTCCAGCATTTCGATCACGGCGCGGTTGGCCTTTTCGGCGGTGTAGCCCTGATGGCGCACCAGCACTTCGGCAAGCTGCGTCTTGATCCTGAGCGTCGGGTTCAGCGAGGTCATCGGATCCTGGAAGATCATCGCGATGTCCTTGCCGCGATAATTGTCCAGCCGATCCGGCGCCAGGCCGATGAGGTTGACATCGCCCAGCATGGCACGGCCCGAGGCTTTGCCGTTGCGGGCGAGCAGCCCCATGATGGAGAGGAACGCCTGGCTTTTGCCGGAGCCGCTTTCGCCCACCACGGCGAGCGTTTCCCCCTCGGCGAGGGTGAAATCGAGGTCGGAAACCGCCTTCACCTCGGATTGGTGCAGGGCGAAGGTTACGTCGAGATTGTCGACGACAAGCACATTGGCCATATCTATCGGTCCTTGCCTATCGGTCCTTGGGGTCGAGTGCGTCACGCAGGCCGTCGCCCAGATACGACAGGCAGAGCAGCATGGTGACGAGAATGGCCGCCGGGGTGAACAGCATCCAGGGCAGTGCCTCGGCGACAGGGGCGCCGAACGAGATCAGCGTGCCGAGCGAGGTCTGCGGTTCCTGCACGCCGAGGCCGAGATAGCTCAGGAAGCTCTCCGTGATGATGATCTCGGGGATGGTCAGGGTCGCATAGATCACCACCGGGCCGGTAAGGTTGGGCACGATGTGGCGGAAGATGATGGTGAAGGGCCCTGCCCCGCCGGCCTTCGCCGCCTCGATGAACTCGCGCTGCTTGATCGACAGTGTCTGCCCGCGCACGATGCGCGCCATGGTCAGCCATTCGAGGCAACCGATGCCCACGAACAGCAGCACCGGCGAGCGCCCGAAGATCACCACCAGGATGATCACGAACAGGATGTAGGGCAGCGCATACATGATATCGACGAAGCGCATCATCACGGCGTCGATCTTGCCGCCGAAATAGCCGGCAATGGCGCCATAGAGGATGCCGATCACCACCGACACGAAAGTGGCGACAGCCGCCACCAGCAGCGACATCTGCGTGCCCTGCAGGGTACGGGCGAGCATGTCGCGGCCGTTCTGGTCGGTGCCGAAATAGTGGCCCTTGGCCCAGTCGGGCGGCTTGCGGATGCCGGCCCAATCGATCTTGTCGTACGCCCAGGGCAGGAAATACGGCCCGATCAGTGCGAACAGCACGATGGCGATCAGAACGAAGATCGAGACCAGGGCGGCCTTGTTGTTGAACAGGCGGCGCAGCGCGTCCTGGGTCAGCGAGCGCCCCTTGGGCGCCTCGGCTGCCAGTGCGTTGGCGTAGGCGGTCAGTGCCGCGTCCTTGCCAGTAATCCCGGCCATCAGCGGTACCTCACCTTGGGATCGAGCCAGGCGTAGAGGATATCGACGAGCAGGTTCAGCGCCAGGATGATGAAAACGTAGAGAATGGTGGTGCCGAGCACGAGGCCGTAGTCACGGTTCAGTGCGGCAGTGATGAAGTACTTGCCGATGCCCGGCAGCGAGAACACCTGCTCCACCACCAGCGAACCGGTGAGCAGGTACGAGAGCCCGGGGCCCAGATAGGAGACCACCGGCAACAGCGCCGGTTTCAGCGCGTGCCGGGCAAGGATCAGCCGCGTGCCGAGGCCCTTGGACTTGGCGGTGCGCACGTAGTTGGTGCCCAGCACCTCGATCATCGAGCCGCGCACCAGGCGGGCGACGCGACCGCCATGCGGCAGCGCCAGGATGAAGATCGGCAGCACCAGGTGGATCAATGAGCCCGGCTGGTAGCCGCCCACCGGCAGCCATTTCAGGTACACCCCGAAGAACAGCTGCACCAGGTTCGCCATCAGGAAATTGGGGATGATGATGCCGACGAGCACGATGGCCACCAGCAGGTAATCCGGCCACTTGTTCTGGTTCACCGCCGCGACGGCGCCGGCGATCATGCCGCCGATGGTGCCGACCACGAAGGCGGAGAAGCCGAGCATCAGGGTGAAGGGCAGCCCGATGCCGATGAGGCGCGAGACGTTGAAATCCTTCATCACCATCGAGGGGCCGAAATCGCCGCGCAGTACGCCCGCGATGTAGCCGAAGAACTGCATGATCAGCGGTTCGTCGAGGTGGTAGTAAGCGCGCAGGTTCTTCAGCTGGTCGGGCGGCAGCGCGCGTTCACCATCGAAGGGACCGCCGGGCGCCAGCCGCAAAATGAAGAAGCAGACCGTAATCGTGATGAGCACGATCGGAATAGCCGTAAGCACGCGCCTGAGCGCATAACCGAACATGTTGTGTGGACCTTTCCCGCCAGCCCGCGGGGCAACGCCGTAAGCCGGCGGCAAAAATGCAATCTGGGACCGCGGGGGCTGAACCCCGCGGTCCCTGTTGAGCCGGTTATTCCGACTTAGTCATCCAGCGGACACGGTGAATGTCCTTGGCGTTGTCTTCAAAGCCCGTAACCTTGGGCGAGACGACGTTCTTGGACACGTACCAGTAGATCGGGATGGCGGCAAACGCGTCCATGGCGATCTGTTCGGCTTCATGCATGTAGCCGGCGCGCTTGACCAGGTCGAGCTCGGTCGAAGCCTTGGCCATCAGCTCGTCGAACTTCGGATCGGAGTAGCGACCGTAGTTGTTGCCCCAGTTGATGGTGCCGTCGCTGCCCTTGGTGCCGGTCTTCAACAGGTCAAGGGTGTTGGACGGATCATCATAGTCGAGCAGCCAGCCGGCGCGGCCGACATTGTAGTCGCCGGCGCGCAGTGCGTCGTAGTGCACGGCGGTCTCGGCGTTGAACAGCTCGACTTCGACGCCGATCTGCTTCCACATGTCGGAGATGGCCACGGCGATACGCTGGTGGTTCTCGTTGGTGTTGTAGCGCAGCTGCAGCTTCAGCGGCTTGTCCGGGCCATAGCCGGCCTCGGTCATCAGCTTCTTGGCTTCCTCGACGCGCTGGTCATAGGGCATTTCGGCCCAATCCGGAGCATAGGGGGTGCCTTCGTAGTTGCCGGTGCCCGGCGGGACCCAGCCATAGGCCGGCAGTTCGCCGGTGCCCAGCACGTCCGGACCGATCACGTCACGCAGCACCGAAATCGACAGCGCCTTGCGGATGTTGACGTTGTCCAGCGGCGGCTTTTCCTGGTTCATCACGTAGTAGTAGATGCCCAGGAACGGCGCCACGCGGGCCTGGCCCGGGTAGTTGTCCTGCAGGAACTTGTACTGGTCGGCCGGGAAGTCGGTGAGGATATCGAGCTCGCCGGCGCGATAGCGGTTGAGCGCCGCGGTCAGGTCCTCGGTGTTGTCCCAGCGGATCTCGTCGATCTTCAGGCTGTCCTTGCCGTAATAGGTGTCGGACTTGACGCCGCGCAGGTACGAACCCGGCACCCACTCGACGATCTTGTAGGGGCCGTTGCCGACGATGTTTTCCGGCTGGGTCCACTGGTCGCCGAACTTCTCGATGATGTCCTTGCGGATCGGGAAGGCGGTGTAGTGGGCGAGCGCATCGAGGAAGAACGGTGTCGCCGCTTCGAGGGTGATCTCGAGGGTCTTGTCGTCGACGGCCTTCACACCGAGCTGGCTGAAGTCGGTGATCTCGCCGGCCGCGATCTTGGACGAGTTCTTGATCGGGTACTGCAGGTAAGCGTATTCGGAGGCGGTCTTGGGGTCGAACAGGCGCTGGAAGGCGTCGACCCAGTTCTGCGCCGTCACCGGCACATTGTCGGACCACACGGCGTCGCCGCGGATCTTGAAGGTGTAGACGAGGCCGTCGTCGGAAATGGTCCACGATTCCGCCTGGCCGGCGACTGCCTTGGCCTGGGCGTCCTCGGTCACGAGGCCTTCCAGATATTCGGAAACGATGCGGTTCTCCCAGTCGCCCGAAACCTTGTGCGGGTCGAGCGAGCCGGGCTCGCCGCCATTGCCCAGGTTGAGCGTCACGGCAAGCGCCGCGCTCGACATCATCAGCGCTAACGCGCCGGCGGCTGTGACCGCTTTGAGGACCTGTGTTATTTTCATTGTTGTCCCATCTCCTTGAAAGACATTTCCTGACGTTGGCCGGCGATTAGCATGCCATGCCTTATTTTGAGCCGACTGGTCGGAACCGCCGGATTGGGTACGGACCCTATGGCATCAGGTTTTCGCTGACAAGCGGGACATTGACGTATGCGTCAAGAGCAATGACCCCTGTGGAAACGCCTGCATCACGGGCAGTTTGCCGGGCCCCGTGGGCGTCATGCCGCCCGCTCGACCAGCGCCGTCACGCCCATGCCGCCGGCAGTGCACACCGAGATCAGGGCGCGCTGCTTTTCTGTACTGCTGAGCAGCTTGGCGGTGAGCCCGAGGATGCGGGCGCCGGTGGCGGCGAAGGGGTGGCCGTATGCGAGGCTCGAGCCCTTGGTGTTGATCTTGTCGGGGTCGATCTCGCCCAATGGCGTCTCGCGACCAAGCACGTTCCGATTGTAGTCCGGGTCGCGCCACGCCTTGAGTGTGGCCAGCACCTGCGCGGCGAACGCCTCGTGAATCTCGAACAGGTCGATATCGTCGAAGCTGAGGTTGGAGCGGCGCAGCATTTCCGAGGCGGCAATGGTCGGAGCCATCAGCAACCCCTCGCCATGCGCGAAATCGTTGGCCGCCACCTGGCCCAGCGTCAGGTAGGCCAACACCGGCAACCCGCGAGCGCGCGCCCATTCCTCGCTGGCGAGCAGCACTGAGGCGGCGCCGTCGGTCAGCGGGGTGGAATTGGCGGCGGTCAGCGTGCCCTTGCCCGAGCTCTTGTCGAAGGCGGGCTTCATCGTCGCCATCTTCTCGAGGCTGGTATCGGCCCGGACATTGTTGTCCTTCAGCACGCCGGCGAACGGCACGATCAGGTCGTCATGAAAGCCCTCGTCATAGGCACGGGCGGCGTTCTGGTGGCTCTTCAGCGCCAGCGTATCTTGCTCCTCGCGCGAAATCTCCCACTGCCGGGCCATCAGTTCGCAGTGCTGGCCCATCGAGAGGCCAGTACGCGGCTCCTGTGTCGACGGGGCGATCGGGGTCAGCTCACCGAGGTTGAAGCCTTTGAACACCTTGAACTTTTCGCCCGTGGTGCGGGCACGGCTCAGTTCGATCATGCGGTGCTGGAACTTGTCACCGAACACCACCGGGCTGTCCGACACCGTGTCGGAGCCGGCGGCGATGGCGCTGTCGATCTCGCCGGTTGCAATCTTGGCGCCGAGTGAGAGCGCCGCCTGCAGCGAGGTGCCGCACGCGATCTGTACATTGGTGCCCGGGGTGCGTGGCGAGAGGCCCGCATCGAGGCTGGCTTCACGGGCCAGGTTGAAGTCGCGGCTGTGGCTGAGCACCGCGCCAGCCATCACCTCGCCGATCGCCTCGCCCTTGAGGTTGTATTTGTCGACCAGCCCACCCAGCGCCGCGCCGAGCATCGAAAGGTTCCCCTCTTCGGCATAGCCGGTATAGGCGCGGGCGAACGGGATGCGGGCCGAGCCCACGATGGCGACTTTACGCAACTCGGCCATCTCAGGCTCTCCCGTCCTTGCGGGCCTGCATCGGCCCCCCGAGGAACGGTGCGAAACCGGTCCCATAGATGACGCCGATATCGGCGAGGTCGGCCGAGGCGACGACGCCCTCGGCCACGGCGATCTCGGTGGCATCGACCAGTGGCTGCACCAGCTCGCGGCCGAGCCCGGCGAGGTCCGGATGCGGAGGCACCTCACCCTTCACCGCCTTGCCATTGGTCCAGGTGTAGAACCCCTGCCCGCTCTTGCGGCCGAGCTTGTTCTCGGCGATCAGCCGGGCGAAATCGCTGGCCGGAGATACCGGGCTGCCGAGCTCCTCGGCAACGAACTTGCCGACATCGAGCCCCACCGTGTCCATCAGTTCGATCGGCCCCATCGGCATGCCGAAAGCCACCGCCGCGGCGTCGATCTGTTCCTTGTTCGCCCCACCCTCGACCCGCTGCACGGCAGCGAGCATGTAGGGCATCAGCACCCGGTTGACGAGGAAGCCGCGCGCCGACCTCACCACCACCGGCGACTTGCCGATGGCCAGCGCGAAGCTGGCGCCGCGGGCGATATCGTCATCGGAGTTGAAGCTCGAACGGATCACCTCGACCAGCGGCAACTGGGCCACCGGGTTGAAGAAATGCAGCCCGATCAGCCGGCCCGGATTGGTCAGCCCCTCCGCGATGCGTTCGAGTTCGATCGAGGACGTATTGGTCGCGAGGATTGCATCGGGCCTGGCCCTGAGCTCGGCATCGATGAACACCTTGTGCTTGATCTCGAGCTTTTCGACCACCGCCTCGATGATCACATCGGCCCGGGCGATGCCCTTGCCGCTGACGTCGGCCTCGAGCCTGGCGACGGCATTGTCGATCTCGGTCTTCGACTTGAGCCGCTTCCTGAACAGCTTCCTGGCGCGCTCGAGCGCCGGCTTGATGCGCTCCATGTCGAGATCCTGCAGCGTCACGCCCATCCCGCGCAGCGCACACCAGGCGGCGATATCGCCGCCCATCACGCCGGCGCCGACCACATGGACGCGCCGGAACACCGGCCTGTCCTTGCCGCGTACGCCCTGCTTCTTCAGGCCTTCCGAAAGGAAGAACACGCGCCGCAGGTTCTTCGAGGTCGCCGAGTCCATCAGCGGAATGAACCGCTCGGCCTCGCCTTGCTTCATTGCCCGCCAGTCGTTGCCATGTTCCTCGAACAGGTCGATCAGCGCGTAGGGCGCGGGGAAATGTGCCGGGTTGGCCTTCTTTTTCGCCTCTTCGCGCATCTTGTTGGCGATGTAGCCGCGCACCGGGCCGAAGGCGGCGGCCCGCTTGGCGAACGGCGCCTCGCTGCTCTTCCTGTTCTGCAGCACGGCTTTTCGCGCTTCCCAACGCAGGGTATCGCGGTGCCGCACCAGCTTGTCGACCAGTCCCATGCGGCGCGCCTGGCCGGCCCGCAACAGCTTGCCGGTCAGCATGATCTGCATTGCATCGACCGGCCCGGCCTGCCGGATCGAGCGGCCGGAACCGCCGAAGCCCGGGAAGATGCCGAGGTTGACCTCCGGGAAACCGATGCGCGTCTTGTCGTCGTTGACGGCGATCCGGTACTGGCAGGCGAGGGCCAGCTCGAGCCCGCCGCCGAGGCAGAAGCCGTGGATGCCGGCCACCACCGGCACCTTCAGCGCCTCGATCCGATCGAACAGCGCATGCGCCCGGTCGAGTGCCGCCTTGAGCACGCCGGGATCGGACATCTCGTCGAACTCGGTGACGTCGGCCCCGGCGATGAAACCGGAATCCTTTCCCGACAGCAGCACCACGCCCTTGAGTTCGCCCGATGTCACCAGCCCCTCGAGCGCCGTGACGATGCCCATCAGTTCGGCCAGCGTTTCGCGGCTCAGCGTGTTTACCGGCGCATCGGGGACATCGATGGTGAGCCAGCCGATCCCCTCGAAATCGAGATCGAAGCTCCAGGCACGGGCTGACGGCATCTGCGGCTGGGCCATTTTCGGCTCCTCGTTCGCTGGAGCGTTTCCGGGAACGCTCGGGGTCTCTACTCGGCGGCGGCGTCGATGGCCGGCGGCTCGCGGCGCAACTGCCTGGAGCCAAGCTCATCGAAATCGAAGTCGTCGACCTTGATCACCCGGTCGGTGGCCTGGTCGGCGAGCCTGAGCGTTGCGGCTTCGGCTTCCGTCAATACGCCCGCTTCGACGGCATCGCTGATCGCGTCGCGATCGAGCCGGCGCTCGACCACGCCCTTCTTGATGGCGCGCACGAATTTGGTTTCGATTTCGGCGGCTCCGGTCACCTTGAGCAATGCATCCTCGAGTACGCCGGTTGGATCCTTGGGGTCCATCGAGACAAAAGTTCCCTTGGTGAGCCGATCGCGGAAGGCGCCCGGCTGCATCACCGAGCGGGCCAGCCGGTAGGTCTCACGGTCCGAAGCGGGCTTGGCGTGCCGTCCGAGGGGGAACACCAGAACCCGCATCAGGTTCCTCAGCGCAAAGTTCGGGAAGTTGGCGAACACCGCGGCAAAGCTCTGTTCGAGCGAATAGCAGAGGTCGCGGGCGATCGCTTCAACCACCGGGCGGTCCTCGGCGAGCCGCCCGTCATCTTCGTAGCGCCTGAGCACCGCCGAGAGCAGGTACAGGTCGGAGAGAATGTCGGCCATGCGGCCGGAGAGCCGCTGCTTGCGTTTCAGGTCGCCGCCGAGAAAGGCCACGGTCCAGTCGCCGCATAGGGCAAAGCTCTGGCTGTAGCGGCTGAGCTGCTTGTACCAATGCGCCATCTCGTGATCGACCGGGCTCGAGGCGAAGGTCCCGAAGCTCACGGCGTGGAGGAAGCTGCCCACCATGTTGCGCAGCATGAAGCCGACATGACCGGCAAACGCCGTGTCGAACTGAGCGATGCCGGCCTTCTTGTCCTTGTTCTGCGCCGCGGAGATTTCCGCATAGAGATAGGGGTGTGCCCGGAGCGCCCCCTGAGCGAAGGTGATCAGCGTCCGCGTCAGGATGTTGGCGCCTTCTACGGTGATCGCCACCGGCGTCGTCATATAGCCCGAGAACAGGTAGTTGGTCGGCCCATCCTGCACCGCACGCCCGCCATGGATATCCATCGCGTCGTTGAAGGCGAGCCGCATCGCCTCGGTGGTGCGGTACTTGAGCAGTGCCGACAAGACCGAGGGACGCTGGCCCTCATCGACCATCGAAGCAGTGAGGCCACGCGAAGCCTCATAGGTATAGGCGAAGCGCACCATGCGGCTCAGCGGTTCGGCGACGCCCTCCATCAACCCGACCGGAATGCCGAACTGCCGGCGGATACGGGCATAGGCCGAGGTGACGCGCAGCGCGTGCTTGATCGAGACGGTGCCGATGGCCGGCAGCGAGATGGCCCGGCCGGTGGCGAGGCACTCCATCAGCATGCGCCAGCCCTGCCCGGCATACTCGGTGCCGCCGATCAGAAACTCCATCGGGATGAAGACGTTGCGACCCTGGGTCGGGCCGTTCATGAAGGCCGAGCGCGCCGGATAGTGGCGGCGGCCGATCTTGACGCCCTTATGCTTGGCCGGCACCAGCGCCAGCGTGATGCCGATATTGTCGACCTCGCCGAGCAGGTGTTCAGGGTCGTGCAGGTGGAAGGCGAGGCCGAGCAGCGTCGCCACGGGTGCCAGCGTGATATAGCGCTTGTCCCAGCTGAGCTTCACCCCCAGGGTCTTCTTGCCCTCATACATGTCGTAGCAGACGACGCCGACATCGCGCATGCCGGCCGCGTCCGACCCCGCATGCGGACCAGTGAGGGCGAAGCACGGCACTTCCTGCCCCTTGGCGAGGCGGGTGAGATATTTCTTCTTCTGCTCTTCGGTGCCGTACTTCTCGAGCAGTTCGCCCGGGCCCAGCGAGTTGGGCACCATCACGGTGATCCCCGCAGCGATCGAGCGGGAAGCGATCTTCGACACCACCTGGCTCTGCGCCTGGGCCGAGAAACCGAGACCGCCATGCTCGCGGCCGATCAGCATGCCGAGAAAGCCCTGTTCCTTGAGATAGGTCCACACCGCCGGGGGCATGTCGGCGCGGTTGTTGCGCGTGTCCCAGTCATCGATCATGGCGCAGACTTTTTCGCACGGCCCATCGAGAAAGGCCTGCTCCTCGGTGCTGAGGGTGGGCTTGCGCACCCCGAGCAGCTTGCTCCAGTCCGGCCGGCCCGAGAACAGCTCCGCATCCCAGCCGACCGTGCCCGCGTCGAGCGCCTCCTGCTCGGTGCGGCTGACCCGCGGCAGGATGGACTTGACGATGCCGTAGGCCGGGCCGGTGAGCACCGCTTTGCGGATCGGCGCGAGCGACAGCAGACCAAGGATCACCGCCGGCAGCAAGGCGAGGCCCCAGCCAAGCGCGTCGGTCATCAGCCAAAGACCGTTGTCGGTCGAGATGCGGGTAAGCGCACCGATCAGCAGCGCTGCTACCGCCCATTGCCAGAGTGGGGCGCGGCGCATTGCCAGCACCGCGACGGCGACAATCGACAGGATCAGCAACGCCCAGACCATGCACATCTCTCCTCGAGAAAGGCCGCAGCGCACCGTCGACAAGCGAGATGAGCCCCCGCTCAACAACGCACCCGGTTCGATTCTTGTCGCCGATTGTACTGCCCGGGCGGGCGCCATACCTACAAAATAGCAACGGTTGACGTATACGTCAACCAATGGACCTTAACTGTATGTCGCAATGGCCATCGCGCTTCCCTGTTCGCTTCAACCGGGTCGCCTGCCAAACTACGTCGTCGGTTTGACGCTAACGTCAATTGGTGGGATATTTCGTCCCAACGGGCGCCAAAAGCCTGAGGAGGAAGAAGATGGTCAACACCGCGGCGGGCGCCATGCGCCCGTGGACCGAACACTATCCCGAGGGCATTTCCTGGGACGTGCCGATCGACACCACCCCGGTGCATGAGACGGTTCTCGCCACCTGCGCCCGGACCCCTGATGCCGATGCGCTGGATTTCCTCGGCAAGAAGACCCGCTTCGGCGAGCTCGCCCGCCTGATCAATGCTTTTGCCGGAGCGCTGCAGGCTGAGCTGGGGGTCAAGAAGGGCACCCGGGTCGCCCTGCTGCTGCCCAATACCCCGTTCTACGTCATCGCCTATTACGCCGTGCTCAAGGTCGGCGGCATCGTGGTCAACTGCAACCCGCTCTACACCGTCAAGGAGCTGAGCCACATCGTCGGCAATTCCGGCGCCGAACTGATGGTGACGCTCGACCTGAAACTGCTGTTCGAAAAGGCCGAGGAACTGGTCGAGGCCGGCCACGTCAAGAAGCTGATCGTCTGTCACTTTCCCGACGCGCTTCCCGGCCTCAAGAAGCTGCTCTACAGCCTCGCCAAGGCCAAGGATATGAGCAAGCCCGACCAGAGCCGGATCGCCGGCAAGGTGGTGTATTTCGACAAGCTGATTGCCCGCAAGCTGACCCCGACGCCGGTGACGATCGACGCCGCCTCTGACGTCGCAGTACAGCAATATACCGGCGGCACCACCGGGCTGCCAAAGGGCGCCATGCTCAGCCACGCCAACATCGCGGCCAATCTGAGCCAGATCGACCATTGGGCGCTCGGACTGTTCAATCCGCCGTCTCGCACCGTCGCCGTGCTGCCGTTCTTTCACATCTTCTCGATGACGGCTTGCCTCAACGTGCCGCTGGCGGCGGGCGGCCAGGTGGTGATGTTGCCGCGCTTCGAGCTCAAGGCCTTTCTCGACCTGATGAGCCGCACCGGCGCCAACATCCTGCCGGCCGTGCCGACGCTGGTACAGGCGCTGTCGAAAGCCGGCGACAAGGCCAAGCCGCACCTGGTGTCGGTCGAAGTGACAGTCTCGGGCGGGGCACCGCTCTCCGATGAGGTGCGCCACAACTGGAGCAAGGTTTCGAGCGCCCTGCTCGCCGAAGGCTACGGGCTCACCGAGGCCTCGCCGGTGGTGTGCTGCGCTGCCCTGCGGGTGGCTTCGAAACCGTTGTCGATCGGCCAGCCGATCCCCGGCACCGACATCCGCTTCGTCAACATCGAGACCGGCGAGACGGTGCCGCTGGGCGAGCGCGGCGAGCTGCAGGTGAAGGGCCCGCAGGTGATGCTGGGCTACTACAACAACCCCGAGGCGACGAGGGACGCCTTCATGGACGGCTGGTTGCGCACCGGTGACGTCGGCTACGTCGACAGCGACGGCTACGTGTTCCTTGTCGACCGCATCAAGGACCTGATCATCTGCTCGGGCTTCAACGTCTACCCGCGCACCATCGAGGAAGCCATGTTGCATCACCCGGCGGTGGACGAGGTCAACGTCATCGGCGTGCCCGACGAGTATCGCGGCGAGGCGCCGGTCGCCTTCGTCAAGCTGAAACCGGAGCAGCAGGTCACCGAAGCCGACCTCAAGAAATTCCTTGCCGAAACGCTCAACAAGATCGAGATGCCCAAGGAAATCATCTTCAAGGACCAGTTGCCCAAGACCTTGATCGGCAAACTGAGCAAGAAGGAGCTGCGCGAGGAATACGCCCAGCGCAAGAACAAGCATGAACCGGCCTGAATCCGAAAACCGCGACCTGTTCGCCATTGCCGACCTCAGCCAGGAGTTCGGCATTTCGACCCGCGCCATCCGCTTCTACGAGGCCAAGGGCTTGCTCAACCCCGAGCGCGTCGGCGGCACCCGCGTGTTCCGCCGCCGCGACCGCGCCCGGCTGATCCTGATCCTGCGCGGCAAGCGGCTGGGCTTCTCGCTGCGCGACATCTCGGACTATCTGAGCCTCTACGACGCGCAATCGCAAACCGCCCAGACCAAGCTGCTCGTCGCCAAGGTGGATGAGCGGCTGGACCTGCTGGAACGGCAGAAGGCCGACCTCGAAACGACCATCGGCGAGCTTCGGGAGATCCGTAAGCTCGCAGGGGAGCGCGTCGGGGCTTAGGTTGAGTTTCTGTACGTGATTGCGTATAGTATTCACATGCGTGCCACCAATGCCACCGACTTCCGCAAGAACCTCGCCAACGAACTCGACCGCGTCGAGAACGACCGCGAACCGCTGATCGTCACACGCTCGGGCGGCAAAGCCGCAGTGATCGTGATGTCGCTGGAGGAGTTCGGCTCCTGGGAAGCGACACAGCACTTGCTCAAGAGCCCGGAAAACGCCCGCCGTTTGCGGAAAGCCATCGCCGACTATGAGGCCGGGAAGGGCCAGGAACGGAAACTGATCGAGTGAGGTACGTCTTCCTCGAGCAAGGCTGGGAAGACTATCAGTTCTGGGTCCAAACCGACCGGGCCATGCTGCGTCGCCTGAACCGCCTTATCGAGGACACCGCTCGCTCGCCCTTCAGCGGAATTGGCAAGCCGGAGGCTTTGCGCGACGACTTCGCTGGATGGTGGTCACGGCGAATCGATGGGGAGCATCGGATGGTCTATCGGCACGAGGGCGACAGCCTCGTCATCGCCCAATGTCGCTTCCACTACCATAAGTAGCTACCGCTTCCGCGGCTTCACATTGGTCATCAAGTCCGGCTTCTTGGGCCGCTTCCAGCCCTTCGGTGGTTCGACCACTGGAACCTGCGTACCCAGCCCCATTTCGCCCGGCGGCGGCTTGCGTACCGCCCCGCCCTTCAGCGCCGCGATCTCGTCGCGCAGCCGTGCCGCCGTCTCGAAATCCTCACGGGTGACCGCGGCGAGCATTTCGCCTTCGAGCGCGATGATCTTTCTCTCGATGGCGGCGAGCGACATGTCCGGCCTCACGTAGCAGTCAGGAACGCCTGCATTTCGTCGAGCGTTGCGGCCTCGCTGGCCGGCTTGTCCCACCTTATCCGGTTGATGCGGGGGAAGCGAAGCGCGATGCCGGATTTGTGCCGGCCCGATTGCTGCGCACTGTCGAACGCCACCTCGAACACCAGTTCCTTGGTCACCTCGCGCACCGGGCCGAAGCTGGCGACCGTGTTGTTGCGCACCCATTTGTCGAGCTGCTTCAGTTCCTCGTCGGTGAAGCCGAAATAGGCTTTGCCGATCGGCACGATCTCGTTGCCCTTCCAGACCCCGAACGTGTAGTCGGAATAGAACGACGAACGCTTGCCGTGGCCCCGCTGCGCGTACATCAGGATGGCGTCGACCACGTTCGGATCGCGTTTCCACTTGTACCACAGGCCTTTCGGGCGCCCCGGCACGTAGGGTGCGCTGCGGAGCTTCACCATCACCCCCTCGTGCCCCTGCTCGGCAGCGCCGCGGCGACGGATCTCGGCGAGATCATCCCAGCCGCGGTAGCTCAGGACCGGTGAGAGGTCGAGCCGGGTTTGCGGGTTCTTTGCAAACCACGCCTCGAGGTGCTTTCGGCGCTCGCTCCAGGGCAAGGACCGAATGTCCTCATTGCCGTCGAACAGCATATCGTAGACGCGGATGAAGCCAGGGTATTCCGCCAGGTGCCTGGCCGTCGCCACCTTGCGATTGAGCCGCTGCTGCAGATCGTTGAACGGCAGCGGTTCGAACTCCGCCCCGACCAGCAGTTCCCCATCGAGCACCGCGTCGCCGAAGACACTCTCGGTCACGTCAGGGAAAGCGGCAGCAATATCGTCGCCGGTGCGCGAGAACAGCGACACCCTGCCCTTCGAGGCGATCAGTTGCACCCGGATCCCGTCCCATTTCCACTCGGCGACGAAATCGGCGGGGTCGAGCTTCTCGAGATCCTTGCCCTCGTCGATCGGGTTCGACAGCATCAGCGGATGGAAGCGCGCCGTATGGTCGATATCCGGCCGCTCAGCTTTGCCGCTGAGCCACTCGAACAGGTCGGTGTACGGCACACTCAGTCCGTTCCACACCTCCTCGATCTCCTGCAACTGCTTGCCGCTCATTTCCGCCAAAGCGGTCTTGGCGAGCCGCGCATTGACCCCGATGCGCAGCGCGCCGGTGGCGAACTTCACCAGCGCCCACCGCTCGTTGATCGAGGCCCGCGTCAGCAGCGAGCCGATGAGCCGCGGCAGTTCGGACTTGCTGGTCATGTTGAACAGTTCGACCAGGTCGCTGAGCGAGGGCAGCGGCTCCGTGCCTCCCAAATCCTTCCCAGAAGAATGGTGCGGCCAGATCAGCGCGATGGTCTCGCCCAGGTCGCCGACATAGTCGTAGCTGAGTGCAAACAGGTGCGGATCGACCTCGGCGAGCACCACGTCGCGCAGGATGGCCGGCTTGACGTTCTTGAAGGTGAGCGCGCCGGTGAGGATGGCGAGGGCGAAGCCACGGTCGGGATCCGGCGTCTCGCGGAAATACTGGGTCAGCGCCTCGAGCTTGCGGTTGCGCGACGGGGTGAGCGCCAACAGCTCCATCAGTTGGGCGAACCGCCTCACTCGGACAGCTCCCCCTGTGCGTCCGGCTCGCCCTCCTCCCCCTCCTCGAAGGCCTGGATATTGAGCGGCTCGGCTTCGAGCCCCTGCTGCCGGCAATGGTAGACCAGCGCGTCCTCGCGCCCATGGGTGACCCAGACCTTGCCGGCCTTGGTTTCGGCGATGGTCTGGCGCAGCTCGTTCCAGTCGGCATGGTCGGAGATCACCAGCGGCAGCTCGACCCCCGACTGCCGGGCCCGCTGCTTGACGCTCATCCACCCCGAGGCGACGGCCAGCACCGGATCGGGCAATCGCCGGCTCCAACGGTCCTTGATGGCGGAGGGCGGCGCGATGACGATCTGTCCGGCGAGCTCGGCCTTGCCGGTACCGAGCGTCGGCTTGAGTTCGCCCAACGGGATGCCGCGCGCCACGTAGAGTTCGCATAGCCGGATCATCGCGCCATGCAGGTAGATCGGGGCGTCGTAGCCGGCGTCGCGCAGCAGCGCGATCACCCGCTGCGCCTTGCCCAGCGCGTAACAGCCGATGACATGGGCACGGTCCGGAAAGGCAGCGGCGGAACGCAGCAGGCGGCCGATCTCATCGAGTGGATCGGGATGCTGGAACACCGGCAGCCCGAACGTGGCTTCGGTCACCAGCAGATCGCACTCGGCCAGCTCGAACGGCTGCGAAGTCCGGTCCGGCAACCGTTTGTAGTCGCCGGTGACAACGATGCGCTGCCCCTTATGCTCCATCAGCACCTGCGCCGACCCGAGGATGTGACCCGCCGGCTTCAGCGTGATGGTGACGTCGTCGACCTGCAGCGGCGTGTCGAACTCGAGCGGCTGGAACTGCCGGGCCGAGTCCTCGCCATAACGGGCTTTCATGATGGCGATGGTATCGGGTGTCGCCAGCACCGCGCCGTGCCCCGAGCGGGCGTGATCGGCATGACCATGGGTAATGATCGCCCGGGCGCGCGGCACCGGCGGATCGATATACGCGTCGATGGGACGGACGTAGAGGTCGCGCTCGAGGAAGGGGGAAGCCATCAGCCGAACTACTTCCTCCGATCTCAAATGACCCATGAAAATCAACGACCGAAGTCTATCCCGGTTGCAGTTGAGCGAATAGGCTGCACTCGGAAATCAATGGAGCCCACAATGGAGAGCCTGCTCGACCTGGCCGCCGCCCAACCGACCCGCAAGCTGGCGCCGGGCGAAATCCTGATCACGCAGGGCCGGGAAGGCGGCGATCTGTTCGTGCTGGAAAGCGGGCAACTGGTCGTTGAACGTGATGGCGTGGCCATTGCCAGCATTTCGTCGCCCAACTCCGTCGTCGGCGAAATGTCGGTGGTGCTCGGCACCCGCAACAGCGCGACAGTGCGGGCCGATGGCAATGCCACGGTCCGCGTGATCATGGATGCCCGCAAATATCTCGAGCAGGATCAGGCGATGACCTTCCGGCTCGCCTGGCTGATGGCGAGCCGGCTCGACGCCACCTCGGCATACCTGGTCGAGCTCAGCCGGCAGCACACCGGCAAAGCCGAGCAGAACATGCTGGGCAAGATCCTCTCCGCCCTGCACCTGCAGACCGACGACAGTCGCTACGCGACCGTCGCCCGCACCGACATGTTCGGCAGCGACGACACCGGCGGGGTGTACAAGGACTGAGGGTGACCGCGTCCGGCCACCCCTCGCGACCTCACAGGACCTTGGTCACCTTGAGGAAGTTGCCACGCTCGTCGTTGGCCGCCTTGATGGCGGTTTCCGAACCGAGCACCACGACCTGCCCCTGCCGCGCCACCTGATCGAGCGCCTCGGCCAGCGCCTTGAAGTCGCGGTTGGAGGCGCCGAGGATTTCGTCGCGGCGTTTCTGGCGGGCATCGTCGCTGTCGCCGCTGAGCTCCCAGACCAGCGAGGTAAAACCCTTGGCGTCGGGCAGCCGATAGGTATCGACCGAGCCGATGACGCCGATCACCGAACGCACCAGGTCCTGCTCCCCCACCCCGTCTTTGAGGAAGGCGGACGCCTTGTCATAGACATCGATGGTGTCGACGAGGTTGGGATCGCGATAGGAGGTAAAGGCAAAGGTGCCGGCGAACGGATCGAGCCCCGACGAGCCGCCATAGGCCCCGCCCTGCACCCGCACCTTATCCCACAGATAAGTGGTGTTGAGGTGCTTGATGGCGACCGCGGTGCCCCCGGTCGGCTCGAACCCGAGCGCCTTGAGGTTGGCGCCCTTGGCCACGTAGTTTACCTGCCCGGGGAAGGTGAGACCTTCCGATTGCGGACCGGGTTCGAACCCCCAGCCCTCAGCCGAGGGGCCGGCGCCGGCCGGCAGCGCGGCGACGAACGTCGCCAGTTCCGGCTTCAGCGCCGCAATGGCGAAGCTGTCGGCGGTGACGTTGACGATCATCCCCTTGCGCCCGATCAGGAGCGTACGGATTTCCTCGAGCGCCGCCTGCACCGCCGGCCAGTTGCCGTCGATCTGAGCCGCCAGATCCTTCAGGAAGAAATAGTGGCTGACGCCGCCGAGCTTCTCGTTGAGCCAGTCCGCCTCGCTGAACCCGGCCCGCACCCGCATCGAGACGATGCCATTGCCCATGCCGGCCAGCGAGCTCTCGAACCCGGCCTTGCTCTCGAGCACCATCTGGCGGATGCGCTCGCGGTTGTCGAGCCGCGCATCGGTCAGCACGTCGTGCATGATCGACAGCATGGCGCCGACATGGTCGGGCGTCGCCTTGCCGCGCAGGAACATCCAGGCCGCGGTGCCGGCTCCGTCGCGACGCGTCGAGCTCCACCGGCTCGCCCCGATGCCGCCGGTGGTGCGGCCGATGCGCTGCGTGAGCGAGACGAAGTCCTCGCTGCTGGTGCCGGTCTGGGTCAGTGCCCGAGTAAATAGCGGCAGGTAGGACAGCAACCGGCCCGGCAATGCCGTGAGGTTGAAGCCCAGATCGAGATAGACCACGCCATTGGTCGGCAGGTCGTGGCTGAACAGCGTCACGCCCTCGAGCTCTTCCTTCGCGATCGGGATCGCCTTGTTGGCGCGCGGCAGGTCGTCCAGCGTCAGCGTCGGAATCCGCGCCAGCGCCTCGGGCGGATCGACCTCGTTCTGCAGCTCCTTGAGGTGGCGGGTCTGCTCGGCCACCTCGGCGATGCCGGTAGTGTCGAGCGCCTGTTGCGCGGCGTCGAGCCGGGCCCGCTCCTCGGCTGCCTCTTCGGCCGCCTTGTCGGGGTCGGCGGTCAGCAGCACGGTCGAGCGATGCTTGTTGTCGAGGATGTGGGTCTTGATCAGCGTCTCGAACACCCGCTCGCCGGCAGCGAGCTTCGCCTTGAGCGCGGCCAGCGGCGCCTCGAAGCTCAACGGCTCCAGCGGATCGCCGCCATAGAGCCAGGTGCCCATCGACCGGAACATCAAGGCGATGCCGCGCGGGAACGAACCGGTATTGTTCTCGCGCAGCCCGAACTCCGTGGTGTTCATCGCCGCTTCGATGGTCTTGGGATCGATGCCCTCGACGCTCAGTCGCTCGAGCGTCGCAATAATCAGCTGCTCGACCTTGTCGCCGGCATCGTCCTCGATGCCCTTGAGCCCGAAGGTGAAATAGGGCTGCCGGATACCGTCGGCGAAGCCGGACCCGGTAAGCCCCTCGCCCAGCCCGGAATCGATCATCGCCTTCCTGAGCGGCGCAGCCGGCGTGCCGACCAGCACCGATTCCAGGACGTTCAGCGACAGCGCCAGTTCGGGGTCGGTGACCTCGTCGAGCATCCAGTTGACCGACACCATGGCGGTCTTCTTGCCGGCCTCGGCAGCACTCGCGGCATAGGTCTCATGCGAGGAGCGCGGCGCACTCCAGCGCGGCTGCAGGGCGATCTCGGCCTTGGGATCGATGCGCTCGAACTGGCTGAAATACTCTTCGAGAATAGCCAGGCGCTGCGCCGGATCGTCGTCGCCGTAGAACACCACGCGCGAGTTGGATGGGTGGTAGTACTTGGCGTGGAAGTTCCTGAAGTACTCGTAAGTGAGATCGGGAATGGCCTTCGGGTCGCCGCCCGAGTTCACCCCATAGGTGGTATCCGGATAGAGCGACAGCTGGCTGACCTTGCCCAGCACCGCCGCCGCCGAGGAATAGGCCCCCTTCATCTCGTTGAACACCACGCCCTTGTAGACCATCGGCCCCTGGGTGGAATCGAGTTCGTAGTGCCAGCCTTCCTGCCGGAAAGTGTCCTCGGAAATCAGCGGGAAGTAGACGGCGTCGAGATAGACGTCGACGAGGTTGTAGAAATCCTTGAGGTTCTGCGACGCCACCGGATAGGCGGTCTTGTCCGAGAAGGTCATGGCGTTGAGGAAGGTGTGGAGCGAACCCTTCAGCAGCTCCACGAAAGGCTTCTTCACCGGATACTTGCGGCTGCCGCACAGCACCGAATGCTCGAGAATATGCGCCACGCCGGTCGAATCCTCCGGCGGGGTCTTCAGCGTCACGCCGAACACCTTGTTCTCATCGTCGTTGATGAGACTCAGCACCTCCGCCCCGGTCTTTCTGTGCCGGTAGAGCTTGGCCAGCGAGCTGATCTCCCCGATCTGCTGCTCGCGGACGAGTTCGAAGGCGGGATGCTCGGACATGGGGGTACTCAAGATGATGGGAGGGTGCGGCTAACTTAGGCAGCAGCGACGATGGATGGAAGAGGGACTAGGCGGATGGGGAGGTCTTGCCCGACTGAGAGCGACGGTCTCGTCGCTCTCGGCCTTGCCCAGACTAGATCCGCCCCCGGATCTCCGGCCGCACCTTGTCCTGGTACCAGCCCGTCAGCTTCTCTACCAAAGCCGGATCCACCGGCTCGCGCTTGGTCGCATCGACATTGGCGCGCAGCTGCTCCGGCCGTGTCACTCCGGCGATGATCGTCGAAACGGCCGGCTGGTCGAGGATCCAGCGCAGCGCAAACTGGCTGAGCGGAATGCCCGCGGGCACCATCTGCTTCAGCTGCTCGGCAAAGCCGACCCCCTTGTCGAACGGCAGGCCGGAGAAGGTCTCGCCGACATTGAACTTTTCGCCATTGGCGTTGAAGTTGCGATGGTCGGTCGAGGCGAACCTGGTGTCCTTGTTCCACTTGCCCGACAACAACCCGGAGGCCAGCGGCAGCCGGACGATGATGCCGACATTGCGCCTGGTGGCGGTCGGGAACACTTCTGTGATGTAGTCCTGCCGGAACAGGTTGAAGATGATCTGCAGCGTCGTGCAGCCATCCGACTGCATCGCCAGCAGCGCTTCCTCGACATTCTCGACGCTCGCGCCCCAGTGCCGCATCATCCCCTGATCGCGCAGGTCGTCCATGATGGTGAACACTTCGCCGTCGCGCAACACGTCGGTGGGGATGGTGTGGAGCTGCGCCAGATCGAGCGTCTCGACCCCAAGCCGCTTCAGCGAGCCCGCCAGGCTCTCCTTGATGTTCTTCTTGTTGTAGCCGGTCTTGTTGGGAAAGATCTCGCCGTTGCGGCCGAGCTTGGTGGCGACGAACACGCCCTTCTTGTCACGAAATTCACCGATCCGCCGCTCCGATTGGCCGCCGCCATAGACGTCGGCGGTATCCCAGAAATTCACCTCCGCACTGCGGGCGGTCTTCAGGATCTCCGCCGCGGACTCGTCGCTCACCGGCCCGAAACTCTCGCCCAGCTGCCAGGTGCCGAGCCCGATCTCCGAGACCTCGTAGCCGGTCTTGCCGAGTGTGCGAATGTTCATGAATCCAACTCCCGTTTGTCGCGGCGTTTCATAGCCGCTGGAGACTGGAACAGGAAGCGATGCGAACGGCCTGTCAGGGTCAGTTCGGCGCGAGCGCGACAAAACGGGTCGCCACCCTGCCCCCCTCGATCGTGTGAACCGCAAAGCCCGGCGGCGCTGCGCCATCGGCAGCGAGTCGCTCGGGCTCGTTGATGCGCAAAGTCGAGACGATACCAGGTGCGCCGATCAGCGGCACGCCGGCGAACTGCGTCACATGCGGGGTGTGGACATGCCCGGTCAGGACGCCGATCACGGCAGGCGACGAGGCGACGAGCCCGGCCAACGCCTCGGGGTTCGAGAGCTTGGTTGCATCGATGATCGGGTGCCCGATGTCGACGGGCGGATGGTGACAGGCCAGCAGCACCATGCCGGGTGCACTATCGATCGCCTGGCGCGTGTAAGCCAGGGTCGCGTCGTCCAGCAGCCCTTCGTCCCGACCGTCGAGCGCTGTATCGAGGCCGACGATACGCAGGCCCTCGACATCGATGTGCTGGTTGCGTGGACCGACATTCCCCTCGAACGCGGCCTTGAGGCAGTGATTGCCGGTGGTGACGACGGTCGGCGGCAGGTCGATCAGTTCGGCCATGAACGCCTGGTACTCGGAGGCAAGGCCGCCATCGGCGACGTCGCCGGTGACCACGACGGCGTCCACCTGCCGGAGCCCGCGCACGGCAGCAACCACCTGGCGCAGCCGCTGCAGGGGAACCGGGCGCGCATCAAGGTGCGGATCGCTGAGGTGGGCGACAACGATGGGGCGTACACTCATGCGTGTACGCTAATGCCGTTCCTTCGTGGTCAGGAACTGGACCTTCGGGTAATCGCGTTCGGCACGGCCGAGCCACCAGCTGGACTGCGCCAGGTAGACCGGGTCGCCATATTTGTCCTCGGCCATCTCCAGCTTGTTGGTGGAGATGAAGCGCTCGAGTTCCTTCTTGTCATCGGAGACAATCCAGCGGGCGAGCTCGAAGTTGATCGCCTCGAAGCTGATCGGCACATGATACTCGGTGTCGATGCGGCTCTGCAGCACTTCGAGCTGCAGCTGGCCGACCACGCCGACGATGTAGTCGGCGCCCACCATGCGGCGGAAAATCTGCGCCACGCCCTCTTCGGCAAGGTCGCTCAGTGCCTTGGCGAGCTGCTTGGCCTTCATCGGATCGGTCAGCCGCACCCGGCGGATGATTTCCGGCGCGAAGTTCGGGATACCCGTCACTTTGATATTGGCGCCCTCCGTGAGGGTGTCGCCAACGCTCAGCGCCCCATGGTTGGGGATGCCCACGATATCGCCGGCCACTGCCTCTTCGGCCAGTTCACGGTCGTGACCGAAAAAGAACATCGGGTTCGAAACCGCCATGTCCTTGCCGGTGCGCACGTTCTTCAGGCGCATGCCACGCTTGAAGGTACCCGAGCTCAGTCGGACGAAGGCGATGCGGTCGCGATGGTTGGCGTCCATGTTGGCCTGCACCTTGAACACGAAGCCCGAGACCTTCGGGTCATTCGGCTCGATCGGCTTGGGCTCGGCGGGCTGCGGCCGCGGCTCCGGCGCCCAGGCGCCGAGCGCCGCCAGCATTTCCGGCACCGAAACCGACTTCAGCGCCGAGCCGAAGATCACCGGCGTCAGGTGGCCCGCCAGATAGATTTCATGATCGAAGGCCGGGAAGCCGGCGCGCGCCAGTTCGAGATTCTCGAGGCTGGCGACGATTACCGGGTCCATGGCGAACTCGTTGTCGCGGGATAGCTCCTCGACATCGGCAAAAGTCTTCCACACCTCGCCATTCGGCCGCTTCACCACCCCAGCGGTGAGATCGACGATACCCTTGAAGTCGACGCCGCCACCCAGCGGCCACACCACCGGTGAGACGTCGAGCGCCAGCGTCGAGGCGATCTCGTCGAGAATCTCCACCGGGTCCTTACCCTCGCGATCCACCTTGTTGGCAAAGGTGATGATCGGGATGTCGCGCAGCCGGCACACCTCGAACAGCTTCAGTGTCTGCGCTTCGATGCCCTTGGCGACGTCGATCACCATGATGGCGGCATCAACTGCCGTCAGTGTGCGATAGGTGTCCTCGGAGAAGTCCGAGTGGCCGGGTGTATCGAGCAGATTGAAGGTCAGCCCCAGGTGCTCGAAGGTCATCACCGACGAGGTGATCGAGATACCGCGCTGCCGCTCGATCTCCATCCAGTCCGACCGCGTGGCGCGCTGGTTGGCGCGGTGACGCACCTGCCCTGCCTGCTGGATGGCGCCCGACGACGCGAGCAGCTTTTCAGTCAGCGTGGTCTTGCCGGCGTCCGGGTGCGAGATGATCGCAAAGGTCCGGCGCGACTGGTAGGGCAGCAGTTTTGCGGCAGGCGCCGTGGCGGTCAGGGCGTTCATCGACGGGCTCGAAATAGCGGAAGGCCGCTACATAGTCGCTTGCACGTCCGACTGCAAACAAGAAGGGCCGCCCGAAGGCGGCCCACTGGATGCAGCACAACCTGTGATCAGAAGCGGAAGTTCAAGCCGGCGGTGATCTGATGGGTGGTGAAGCTTGCATCATAGGGCGGAGACGTAACGCCGCCGTAGCCCACCTCGCCGTAGTCCGAGTAGCGGTAGAGCATGTCGATCGACAGGTTATCGGCGACCGCAACCTCGAGCCCGGCGCCCACAGTCCAACCGACATGGGTCTGCGACTCGTCTACGAGGAAAAATCCATCGTCATAGAACGCCGTCGTTCCCGCCACCGCCAGACCAGACCCGACCATCGTTGCCGCTGCTGCCGGCGTCGTCGACGAGCCGGCGGTCCACCCTCGATCCTGCCCAGGACCTCGGCCATTGCCGACCGACGGTTGATGAACTGCCGCGAAACGAAAACGGCCGCCCCCAGGGGCGGCCGTTCACAGATTCAACTGCCGAAGCTTAGAACTTGAAGTTCAGGCCAACGGTTACGGCGTGTGCGGTCAGGCCAATGTCTTCAACGTTGTAAGTCGCGGTGCCGTAGTCCGAATAACGGTACAGCAGGTCGACCGAAATGTTGTCGGCAACGGCGAACTCGACGCCGGCACCGACGGTCCAACCAACGTGGGTCTCGCTGATGCCTTCGATCTCACCGCCGGCGACCGCCAAACCGGCAGTCAGGTACGGCAGGAATGCGCCGCCGTCGAAGCCGAGACGGCCCCGGAGCGAAGCGGTCCAGTTAACGGCGAGATCCAGATTGTCCTGGTTCTCGGCGTTCGACCAAGCCACGTCGCCCACGACGCCGAGCACGATGCCATCGGCGACGGTGAAATTGGCACCAAGGTTCACACCGGCGAGCCAGCCGCTGATGTCGTATTCCTGAGGGACGTCGTCCTCGAAAGTGCCGGCGAGGCCGCCGACGAACGCACCGACATAGAGGCCGTCCCAGTTGCCGCCGGCAACTTCGACCACGCCGGCTGCGGGCTCGTCGATGATCAGGTCAGCCGCCTGGGCGCCCGACACGAGAGCAAGACCGGCAACGCCGGAAAGCAGAGCAATTACAAAGCGATTCATCTGAGTCTCCTAGAAGTTCGGAGGCGAATACGCTTGAATCTCGATCAAGGCGATAGGATTTCCGCACTACCCCCTCAAAAAGCCGCAGCGGTGTCACCCCCTCGCCACACATGCGACATCCAGCTGATAGCTGAAAAGAAAAGGGCCGCGCGAGGCGGCCCCTTCCGGAGAGCAGTTGCGGTCGGCTTAGAACTTGAAGTTCACGCCGGCGGTGATCGAGTGGGTGTTCAGATCCAGTTCGGGGCTCGCCGGCAGGTCGTAAGTCGCCGCGCCGTAGTCGGAGTAGCGATACTGCAGGTCGAGCGAAATCTGGTCGGCCACCGCAACCTCGACACCCGCGCCGGCGGTCCAGCCGAAGTGCATCTTGGTGCTGTCGGTCGGGCCGTTGCTGGCCGTAGCGCCCGCAAAGGCGAGACCCGCAGTCAGGTACGGCATGAAAGCACCAGCGTCGAAACCGGCACGGCCGCGCAGCGACCCGCTCCAATTGATGTCCACGTCGTCGCTCGGAGCTTCGAAGCCGCCAATACCGGCCCAGGCGAGGTCACCCGCGGCGCCGAGGACGAAGCCCTGGGCGACGGTGAAATTGGCGCCGAGAGTCACACCGGCAGTCCAGCCCGAGAGATCGAGATCGGCGCCGAGCAGATCGGCGCCATCGTCCGTCGCAGAGCCCCAGCCATAGCCGACGAAGCCGCCGACATAAGCGCCATCCCAGGCGCCGCTGCTGCCCATATCGACGAAGCCCGGCATCGACGGCTGCTCGCGGACCAGCAGGTCAGCGGCCGAGGCGGCCGAAGCCATGGACAGCACGGCAACGCCCGCCAGCAGAGAGAGAGAAAAACGGTTCATGATGTGCCTCCAAGGTACACGAAGGGAACGGATTACGTGCCCGCATGAATCGAATCCAAGTTGCAAACAATTCCTTTACGCGGCGGTAACCGTCAGGACTTGGTTAACGAGTGGTTTGGCTGACGCGCGTTACTGGGCAATCGACAAATATAGGTGGGCCTACCCACTATTGTCGTCGGACGCCTTCGCTGCATCGACCCTGGTGCTGGCACGACTCGGGGCCCTGGGCCGCCTGCGTGCGAGACAAAAAGAAAGGGCCGCCCGGAGGCGACCCTTTCCGATTTCGTGGCTTTCGAAGCAGTCATTGCCGGACGACGAAGTCGCCCCGGCGAGGTGCCTTCGATTAGGCCAGAGGCTGCTCCGAGCTAACGGAGGCTCCAAGACCCTTCGAAACCGACGATTTCTTATGAGACACTTGGACCACCTCCTTCTGCTGGTTGAACATGACAGCGAAGGTGGGACCGATTTGCGCTTCTGACAAGGGCAAACGCGCAACAGACGTGAATGAGCGGTGACAAACGGGCCGCCGCCCGGCTCATCGGGTCCACGCGAGGTGTGTGGTGCGCGACGCCCGTCCGAAAGGAGAACGCCCGTCACCACCATCGAAGCGGACGCAGCGCAGCGAGCCGCATCATTCGAAATGTATCAGATCGCCCAAAGCACTGACCCCGCCGCGGTGGAGCGGGGCGGGGTCAGACGGCAGGCAGTCAGCCCAGGCTGATCAGAACTTGAAGTTCACGCCGGCCGAGATGGTATGGGCAGTGAGGCTCAGCGGGGTCGGATCGGTGGTCAGATCGTAGTCCTTCGAACCGTAGTCGCTGTAGCGGTACAGCAAATCGAGCGAGATGTTGTCGGCGACGGCAAACTCGACGCCAGCACCGACGGTCCAGCCGATATGGGTCTGGGTATCTTCGGTGAGTGCTACGGGCTCGCTGGCCGTAGCATTGGCGAACGCCACACCGGCGGTGAGGTATGGCAGGAAGGCGCCACCATCGAAGCCCAGCCGGCCACGGATGCTGCCGAGCCAGTTCACGTCATAGGAGAAATCGTCGGCAGCGCTATCGCCGCTGAGATCGGTCCAGGCAATATCGGCCACGATACCGGCGACGATCGCTTCGGACACGGTGAAATTCGCGCCAGCGGCAACGCCGACCTGCCAGCCGGTCAGATCGTACTCGGTATCAGCGGCAGGGCCGACGAAGCCATCCTCGTCCGTAACGGTGCCCCAGCCGTAGCCGGCGAAGGCGCCGACATACACGCCGTCCCAGTTACCGCCGACGTCGATGACACCAACCGGGGGAGCGGGTTCGCTGATGATGAGGTCGGCCGCCTGGACCGAGGAGATGAAGCTCAGAGCGGCAACGCCGGCGAGCAGGGAAACGGCAAGACGAGTCATGGGGTGGCCTCCAGAAAAGCAACGAACTTAAGATACGCCCGTTTTGGGGGAAGAAAACCCGACTCCGCCAGCAACGCACAGCTTAGCCGTGAAGTGTCACCCTCAGGACACAGGTGCGGCATAGGTTCTTAATGACGTTGCAAATCTCTATTTGGACACAATTGCGCCACGCACGTGGCAACACGGGACAATGTTGTGCGACATCGTACCAAGTAACGCCGCATCATCGAAAAATCAAACCCCGCCGCGGCTTGCGCCGGGCGGGGTCGACTAGATGACCGTTCGGCTCGAGGCCGAGAGCGGAAATCAGAAGCGGAAGTTCACGCCAGCGGTGACCGCGTGCGAGGTCAGGCCGAACGACTGATCGGCGAGGCCCAGGTCATAGTCCTTCGAACCGTAATCGGTGTAGCGGTACTGCAGGTCGAGCGACACGTTGTCGGCAACGGCGAACTCAACGCCGGCACCAACGGTCCAACCAACGTGAACCTGGGTGTCTTCGAAAGCCGCGTCCGTCACGGTGGTGTTGGCAAAGGCCACACCGGCGGTCACGTACGGCAGGAAGGCGCCGCCATCAAAGCCCAGACGGCCACGCAGAGAACCTGCCCAGTCGACGCTGTACGAGCTGTCCGCATCGACGTCGCCATTCAGATCGGTCCAGGCGATGTCGCCGACGATACCGGCAACGATGGCTTCCGACACGGTGAAGTTGGCGCCGGCGTTCACGCCGAGCTGCCAGCCCGAGAGATCGGTCTCGGCGTCGATGCCGTTGCCGAAATAGTTGTCTTCGTCAGTGACGGTACCCCAGCCAGCCCCGGCGAAGGCGCCGATGAACAGGCCGTCCCAGTTACCGGTGGTCGAGACCACGCCGACGGCCGGAGCCGGCTCGGAGATAATGAGGTCGGCAGCGAAAGCCGACGACATCACGGACACGCCAGCCACACCGACCAGCAGAGCGATTGCAAAACGATTCATTCAGTCAACTCCTAGAGAGAGGGCTCTCACGTAGCCCGTGTCGCACGCAAAAGCGACCTCACGTGCTAACAAACTGTTCACGCGCAGGCCCTCGCCAGGAGAGTCGTGCCATTCGCGCCACACCTGTTTCCGGCATGGCGATTTCAAGGCACAAGCGAGGAATTTTCATGAAAACAAAGACCCCGCCGCGGCTCGCACCGGGCGGGGTCTGAAGTTCCAGCGGTGGAACTAGCTTAGAAGTTCCAATGCAGACCTGCGGTGACCGTGTGCGTGGTCAGGCCGATGGTTGGGTTGATTCCCGGGCCAGACCAGTCATACACCTGCTCGCCGAGATCCGAATAGCGATACTCGAGGTTGATCGAGAGATCCTCGGTCGCGGCGAACTCGACGCCTGCACCGACGGTCCAGCCAATGTGGGTCGCGCTGGCTTCGTTGTCGACGCCAGCCGAGCTGGTGCGAACTGCGTGAGCGAACGCAAGACCGCCGGTCAGGTAGGGCATGAATGCGCCGCCGTCGAAGCCAACCTTACCGCGCAACGAGCCCTGCCAGTCGATCGTGTGAGTCGTATCGAAAGCAAACGCACCGTCGTCGTCGCCGGTGATATCCGACCAAGCGAGATCACCAACGACGCCGAGCACGATACCGCCATCCAAGGTAAAGTTCGCGCCGACGTCGACACCAATCAGCCAACCAGCCAGATCGAGGTCGTTGTTCGGCGGGTTAGCGACGTGATCGGCGTGAGCCCAGCCACCGCCGACGAATACGCCGATGTAAGCCCCGTCCCAGTTACCGCCGACATCCACGACACCAACCGGTGCGGGTTCTTCAATGATCAAATCCGCGGCGTAGGCCGAGGACATCAGACCAGCCGCGGCCACGGTGGCCAGCAGTACAGTGGTGATGTGCTTCATAGTTGCCCTCCAATAGGTCCAGCATAGTTTCACACGGAATGTGGCAGGAATCGAGCCTCATCGGGACAACAATTGCGACTCTTGCTGCAAGTGTTGCAGTCATGCATCGACTCTAGCGGGACGCCAGACAGGAGACTTCACCTTGCGTGTCAACGAGTTGAGCTGCTCGCCTAGGGGTATTCGCGTAGCCCTGCCCCTACCCGGAACGCCGGCGGGAATTTTGTGGCAAAGCCAAGACAATTGCATTCCCGAGGCGGACGACTCTATTCGGCGAGCCAAATCTGTTCATCCGGTACCGCTCAACAGACGATCGCCCAACACCGACTGATTCCGGCGCGCCGCCGGCCACTGCGACGCGCCTTTCGTCAAGCTGGCTCGAGCTGTCGGTTCCCCATCCGCGATGGCCCGGCCAACGCACACCGAAAAGCAAAACCCCCGGCAGCCGGTCGGCGCCAGGGGTTTGTCTGGATGGTGGGTGTGACAGGGATTGAACCTGTGACCCCCGCCGTGTGAAGGCGATGCTCTCCCGCTGAGCTACACACCCATCCGTTCGGGCCACCACCACGTCTGTGGCGACCAAACTGCGGCGCCGAATTCATCGGCGTATTCAAGGACTTCGGGAGTCCTCAAGGCGAAGGATGGTGGGTGTAACAGGGATTGAACCTGTGACCCCTACCATGTCAAGGTAGTGCTCTCCCGCTGAGCTATACACCCATCACATCGCTTGTCACGTCGGGCCGAGCCCGTCGTTGCGAGCGCGGTAGACCATAAAACCCGCTTGCCGGTCAAGCGTGAATTCCGGGGTGGGGAAACCTGCCGCGGCGCACGCCTCCAGACCCCTGCCCGAGCTCGCTTTACAAAGGCCAACGCCCTTGCGGCGGGATCAGGCGGCCAGCAGCCGCTCCACCTCGTGCACCAGGTCCTTGAGATGGAAGGGCTTGGAAAGCACCGACGCATCCTTGGGCGCTTCCGAGTCGGGATTGAGCGCCACTGCGGCAAAGCCGGTGATGAACATCACCTTGAGGTCGGGATCGAGTTCGGTGGCGCGGCGCGCCAGTTCGATCCCGTCCATCTCCGGCATCACGATATCGCTGAGCAGCAGCGAGAACGGCTCCTCGCGCAGCCGCTCGTAGGCCGACCGGCCATTGTCGAACGAGACCACCTCGTAGCCGGCGGTCTTCAACGCCCGGGTGAGGAACTGGCGCATGTCGTTATCGTCTTCGGCGAGCAGAATGCGCTTCATCATATCCTCTTGGCGCCCCTTCGACGGCGTTCTGCCGCGGAACTCTAATGCGTGATGTTTAATGCAAGTTTTCTCGATCGAGAACCCGTGGCCGGCAAGTGTGAACATGCCCGCTTCCCACTTATGGACATTCGGCAACGCGCGCGGCAAAGTGCCAGCAATAAGACAGCGCTTCGGCGCTGAAGGGAGACCCGGTGCAGTCCGACTATTGGGACAGGCCAGCATTCGAAACCATCCGGCCGCGCCGGGTGATGGCACCTCTGGTGTTCAACTCCGCGCATTCCGGCCGCGACTATCCCCAGCGCTTTCTGGAGATGACCCGGCTCGACCATCTGTCGATCCGCCAGTCCGAGGATGCCTTTGTCGACGAGTTGTTCCAGCGCGCGCCACATCTGGGGGCGCCGCTGATCCGGGCGCATTTCCCGCGCGCCTATCTCGATGTGAATCGCGAGCCGTGGGAACTCGACCCCACCATGTTCGTCGAGCCGCTGTCGGAACGCTTCAACACCACCAGCCCGCGAGTCGCCGCCGGACTCGGCACGCTGGCGCGGGTCGTGGCGGAGAACAAGCCGATCTATAAGGAGCGGCTGACGCTCGACGATGCGCGCATGCGCATCGAAGGCATCTACCAGCCCTACCACGCCACCATGCAGCGACTGCTCACCGAAGCCTATGGTGCATTCGGCGTCGCGGTGCTGATCGATTGCCACTCGATGCCGCGGCTGTCGCGCAGTGGCGACCGGCTCGGACCGGACGTCGTGCTGGGCGATCGCTACGGCACCACCTGCGCCCCGATTCTCGCCGACCTTGCCGAAATGGTGTTCGCCGGAGCCGGACTGCGGGTGGCCCGCAACCGCCCCTATGCCGGCGGTTTCTGCACCCGCACCTATGGGCGGCCGCAGCATGGCGTGCACGCGCTGCAGATCGAACTCAGTCGCCACCTCTATATGAACGAGGTGACGCTCGAGAAGAACGCCGGCTTCGGCGCCATGCGACAACTGGTGGATCGGCTGGTCGCGACGCTGGTCGGCCTGGATTTCGCGATGCTCTCGCCCCCGGCCACCGTCTCGGAGAAATACGCGGCCGAGTGAGGTCGGCGCCAGACGCCAACAGCCCGATATCGATGACTCAGAGACCGCATGTCCCACAAAAATCGGGCCGCCGGAGCGGCCCAGTCAAGGGAGGAAACGATGACGGCCAGAGTGCGTTGCCTAAGTCGAGGCAAGAGGCGCAAGAGCCGCCCATCCATCATGCAATTACTGGCGTGAACTGATTTGCCGCCATTCACAAGGCAGCTGAAAGTCTTCAACAGATAAACTCACCCCGTTGTTGCAAAAATGAATCACGATCGTCACAGAGTATTCGCGTGCCGGGGCTAGAGGCGGCCGCTAGCGCACTGCCACAACTCACGAATTCGGGCCAGGAAGGCTGACATGAACGATACATCTCTTGGCGTCGATACCCTGGGCGGCCTGACCGCCGACCTCGTGCGCCGCACCCTGCTCGATGCCGCCGAGATCGCCGCCGCTGTCACCCTGCCCCGCTTCCGCTCGGCGCTCGCCGTCGACAACAAGGAAGCCCAGGGCTTCGATCCGGTCACCGAGGCCGATCGGCAGGCTGAGCTGGCGATCCGCGAGCTGATCGGCAACCGCTTCCCCGATCACGCCATCATCGGTGAGGAATGGGACGACAAGCCCGGCACCAGCCGCTTCGCCTGGATCATCGACCCGATCGATGGCACCCGCGCCTTCATTACCGGCGTACCGGTCTGGGGCACGTTGGTCGGGCTCACCATCGACGGCCAGGCCGCGGCCGGGCTGATGGCGCAGCCATTCACCGGCGAGATCTATCTCGGCCTCCCCGGCGAGGCGTCCTACCACCGCGTCACCGACAAGGCGGCGCTCCGCACCTCCGGGATCACCGAGCTCGGCAAGGCCAAGATGACCACTACCTCGCCCGACCTGTTCGAGAAAAAGGGCGTGGCCGAACCCTGGGCGCGGATCCGCAGCAAGGTGCTGACCACGCGCTATGGGCTCGACTGCTATGGCTACGCCCTGATGTCGGCCGGGCACATCGATCTGGTGGTCGAGGCGGGGCTGAAGAATGTCGACATCTGCCCGCTGATTCCGCTGATCCAGAATGCCGGCGGCGTCATCACCACCTGGGATGGCGGACCGGCCGAACAGGGCGGCAACTGCGTCGCCGCCGCAACTCCCGAGCTGCACGCCGCGGCTATGGCAGTGCTCAGGGGGTAACGCCCTCCGCCCTCAGGCGCTCTGCTCGGTGATGAACGCGTCGAACGCCGCGAACACCTGGGCGCGGATCGCGTCGGTCTCGACGAACATCTCGTGCCGGGCGCCGGGGATCACCAGGTGCCGGCCGGTGCGCATCCTCAGGCCCAACGTTTCGATGGCCGAGGTGGAAACGATCTCGTCGCGCGCCGCTGCCAGCATCAGCACCGGGATGCGGACGGCACCCGGAAACTGATCGGTTGCCGCTCCTGCCATCGCCTCGAAGGCGGAGGCCGCCCAGCGAAAGGTCGGAGCACCGAGTTCGAGTTCGGGCCTCGCCTTCAGCACCTCGACCGAACGATTGAAGCGCTGGAGGTCGGAGGTCAGCGGGTTGCCGGCAAAGCTCTGTTCGGTCTGCGCCTTGTCGCCGCGCCGCCCGATCGACAACCGCCCCAGCCCCAGATTGGCCAGCGTGCCGCAGAGCCTTGCCATGCCGGCCATGCTGAACGGCTGTCGATCGAGGCCCACCATCGGCGCCGACACGAAGATGCGTTCGAACATCATGCGATCGCGGATGCCGGCATAAAGCGAGGCCAGCCCGCCCATCGAATGCCCGACGAGGTAATAGGGCGCCGGACAATCGGGTAACAGGATCGACCCGTGGAAGGCCTTGAGATCCTCCCAGTAATCATCGAAGCGCCGGACATAGCCGAGCCGCTTGTTGCCGATCAGCCGCTGGCTGCCGCCCTGCCCACGCCAATCGAACGTGGCGACCGCAAAGCCGCGCGACTGGAAATCGGCGATGGTCTCGAAGTACTTCTCGATGAACTCGGTGCGCCCCTGCACGAGGCAGATCGTCCCCTTGGCCGCGCCTTCTCCCTTGGGGAAGGTGGCGTAGCGCAGTTGCACCTTGTCGGGCGTGGTGAAGTAGCCGACCCGCGCCCCCTGCGGCACCGGGTTGGACGGCACCACGGCGAGGGTAGGCCCATTGGGGTCGACGATGGCGTTCATGCGCTGCTCCGGACGGTGGCCTCACGCATACTGGATTCCCGGCCCGGCGGGAATGACGGGCGATGGCGAACGGGAGAAACAGAAAAGCCAGCGCCTCGGTTGAGACACTGGCTTTCCTGTGATGGCCGCCTTGCGGGGGGCGGGTGAAGGCGGCTCATTCGGTGTGCCCTGCAGCAGACAGTAAGCACAGTCCCGCTTATAGGAGCGCGTGTCTGAACCGCCTTTGATTGTGACATTCATCTTACGTTCATCGACCTGAACGAGGGGCTTGAACCTCAGCCGAAGCTCCCTAAATCAATGCTGTCCGCCGGGAGAGCCCGGGGACCGGGAACCCGGGAATGCGGGGCTTGCCCAATTGGGGAGCGCGCATGGGACACCCGAGAAAAGCCACGTTGCTCAAAAGGAGAATGTGATCATGGCTAGCTACGATTTTTCCCCCTTCTATCGTTCGACCGTCGGTTTCGACCGCGTCTTCAATCGTCTCGACTCCCTGGTGGGGCAGGAGGCGAAATCCTACCCTCCCTACAATATCGAGAAGACCGGCGAGAACGCCTACCGGATCTCGATCGCCGTCGCCGGCTTTGCCGAGGGCGACATTGCGATTGAGAGCAAGGAGAACAACCTCGTCGTGAAGGGCGCCAAGGCCCAGGAGAGCGAGGACAAGGCCCGCGAGTTCCTGCATCGCGGCATTGCCGAGCGCGCTTTCGAGTTGCGCTTCCAGCTTGCCGACTATGTTGAAGTCGCCGGCGCCAACCTCGAGAACGGCCTGCTTCACATCGAGCTGAAGCGCGAGATTCCGGAGAGCAAGAAGGCTCGCCAGATTCCGATCAGCGCCTCGACCAAGACCATCGAGGATCAGACGGTAAACTAATCCGGTCATGAACGACCTGGCGATGAACCAGGCGGTCTGATCGCCAGGTGAACGGAAATGAGGGCGTAGTCCATAAGGACTGCGCCCTTGTTGTTTGCACACTGCAAACTCTGGCCGCCGGCCAGCCCTTGCCGACAACCAATGAAACTGCTGGTGTCCCGCTCCTACTCGGAAGGAGCGTCACCATGCACCGTCTCGCCGCCATCGTTGCTGTGTCCCTGCTTGCCGTCTCACCGACGCTCGCCGCCGAGACTCGCTGCGGCTGGTACATGAACCCGACGCCCGGCAACCTGTGGCTGATGGACAAGGACGCAACCTGGACCATCAGTTCGCAGGGCGATGCCGACGGCGCCGGGGCCAAGGGCATCGACAACGCGCCGGAGTTCGACGAGACCCAGTTTGTCGAGACCAATAATCCGGGCAGCGGCTACGGCTATGGCTGCGCCTGCATGAGCGTCACCGTCGACGCGGCGGACGAGCGGATCACCCAGATCTTCTCGGGCGAGAGCAAACCGCTGAGCGCCTGCAAGGCCGACAAATCACTGCCCAGCCCGGACTGACGGCGCGTTCAGCGTGGTGACCGCCGCCAGGACCTGGTCGGCGAGTTCCTCCACCGTCGCCGCGGAGTCGAGCCGCAGGATCGGCGCCGACTGCCTTGCGAGCCATGCCTCATGCGCGGCCCGGCTGCGCTGCTCGAGCCCGGCGCTGTCATAGCGTTCGGCCCAGGCGAGGAACTCGGCATGCGCGCCGGCCAGGTCGCCGCCGCGGCCGATGCGCTCGCCATAGCGCTGCCGTTCGCGTTCGCGCAGCCGGGCCATCCTTACCTCGGGTGCGAGGCGCAGATAGACGATCAGTTGATAGAATGGCTCGATCGGCCGTGCCCAGCCGATGGCCGAGCCGGACAGCACCCAGCCGCCAGGCGAAATCGCCATCTCGCGCTGCAGCAACTCGACGCGCGCTTCCGGCGGCCGCTTGGCAGTGAACGGCGGCTCGGTCGGCAACCAATAGAACTGGTCGGTATCGAGATGCCTGATGCCAAGCGCGTCTGCGATCGCCGCCCCAAGCGTGCTGGTGCCCGAACCGGAAGCGCCAAGAATGTGGATCCTTGCCATCGTCGACTCCGCTACCAGCCCCCTGTGACAATCAAACGTCGCCAACCCCACAGTTGGCCGGCTCCGGCACGGAACCTCCGGTGTGTCCTCACCGTTTCACGGCGTTCCCGCAACGCGTCACAGGTTCTGAGACAAATGAAATCCCCCGAGATCGGCCTCAAGTCCAACACCAAGGCCGAGATGATCGACCTGCTCAACGCGCGCCTCGCCGATGCCATCGACCTGGCGCTGATCACCAAGCAGGCCCACTGGAACCTCAAGGGCCCGACCTTCATCGCCGTGCACGAACTGCTCGACCAGTTGCGCGATGATGTCGATGAGCATGTCGACATCATCGCCGAGCGCGTCGCCCAGCTCGACGGCACCGCACTCGGCACGCTCCAGACCGTCGGCAAGGCCAGCAAGCTCGCCCCCTACCCCACCGACATCCGCAAAGTCGCCGACCACCTCGCCGCCCTGGTCGAGCGCTACGCGGCGCTGAGCAAATCCACCCGCGAGGGGATCGACGCTGCGGATGCGGCGGGAGATGCCGATACCGCGGATATCTTTACGGCGTTCTCGCGCAGCCTCGACAAGAACCTGTGGTTTTTGAAGAGCCACCTGGAGTAGGCATGCGCCCTCGCCGAGCCAGCACGTGCCCCCTGGCAACCGCCGTCGCCTACGCTATGAAAAGGTTATTTGGAATGGTTGCGGAGCGCAGTTCTATCTAGGCTCTCCCGCGCCGCAGTCTGCTGAGCTTTTCGATGCGCACGCATAAGTGTGAGCGGCTTGAGCACCATCGCACCGGCGGACGCGATAAGACCGAGCATGACCATTGGCAACGCGGCAATCCCGGCAGCGCAGCCGCCAGTGCATCGGTAGTTGAACGCGGACCATATCACACCCGCCCAGACCAGGACGGTGAGCACCGAGAAGAACACGTAGTGACGCCATCGGGTGCTGATGGATATCAGGGTCGCCGGCAACAGGCTCAAAGCGAAACCCAGAATTGTGTCCAACTTCGCCCCACGGAAGAGCCTAGGCCAGGATAGTCGGCGGACGTTTCCAAGTCGTTCCGACGTCTTTGTCGAAGCGCCTAACGACCATCACCCCGCCGCGTCCCCGCCCGCGCCATCCCGTCATGCGGGCCCAGCTCCCGCTTCGGCGCATCGAGCCACGCGCGCCCAACCTTGGCGAACTCCTCCATCCGCTCGGGGTTCAACGGGTAGTTCAGCTGGTTACCCTCGCGGGCATGCTCGCCGATCACCAGCAGGTGCACGTCCGCGTCGCTGTTGTTGAGGAATGAGTGGGCGATGCCGGTGCCGGCGGGGAAGACGGCAGCGTCGCCTTCGTCGAGTTCGTGGAGGTGGCCGTCGATCCAGGCGTCGGGGCGGCCTTTCAGCACCAGCACGAACTCGTCCTCGCGGCTTTCGGCGTGCGGGCGGGAGGTGCGGTTGCCCGGGGCAACAATGTCGTAGTTGATGCCGATGCGCTTCAGCCCGAGCGCCGCGCCCATCCGGCTGCTCTGGCCGCCGTGGTTGGTGTGCTGGGGGTTGGGGAACGGCTTCAGGCCATCGGAATAATGCGCGATGAAGGGCGGACGCTCCGGCGTTGCTACCTCGCGCCGGCTGCCGGCGCGAGCCTTGCCGTCATGCGGGCCGAGCAGTCGCTTCGGCGCGTCGCGCCAGGCACCGTTCCACGCGCTGAACTGTGCCATCCGCTCGGGGTTGAGCGGATAATGGAGCTGGTTGCCCGGGACTTCATGCTCGCCGAGAATGATCAGGTGCATGTCCTCGTCGCTGTCGTTGAGGAACGAGTGCGCTATGCCGGTACCGGCGGGGAAAGCCACGGCATCACCGGCCACCAGCCGATGAAGCTGGCCATCGATCCACACATCCGGCTTGCCGGCGAGGACGAAGACAAACTCCTCCTCGAGCTTCTCGGCATGCGGGAATGAGGTGCGGCTGCCAGGCGGCGCCACTTCGTATTTGATCCCGATATGGGTGAGGCCGTGCCGTCCCCCGACCGGATGCTCGAATCCGCCCATGTCGGCAAAGCCGCCATGGTCGATCGGCCTGAGGCCGTCGCGGATGTTGACGATGAACGAAGGTCTCTGAGACATTTGCAGCTCGGGGCAATTTCGCGAGGTGAAACATGCACATCGCGGCGGCTGAATGTCGATGGGCTACGCTGCAACCAGCGTACCGCCGGGTTCTTGCCCACGCCAATTCCTATAGACCCGACAAGCCCGAAGCGCTCGAAGCGCGCCTTTCTCAGGCGGCGCATGGCGATCATTTCCTACTGTTTTCCTATTCCCTCCCTGCGATCTCCTACGCTCGATCGATCACAAGACGGCAAAAAAGTGTCCTCGGGCGCTTGCTCGCAGTTTGGAATTATGCAAATGTAGCCTCGATAGGACAGCACGTCTGTCCAATTTCGTGAGCGGCCGGTCTCCCCGGATGCGTTTCACACGCCGATCCGGCTGGCCCGCTTGTCGATAGCGGAAACGGAGGGGTGGGGCCTTATCGAGCCCGTACGAGCGGCCATTTGGATGCAGAGCCGCTCCCCACTAAAGGATTGCGCACTCGGATTCGAGCCGTACACTGAGGGTACGACTGGGGGCCGAAGGCGCGTCGAAAGGAACTTGAACACCAGGGCACTCGCCCTGGTCTCGAAGACGACTGCAAAAACAGAGGACTTTGCAAATGGCTGACCCACGGAACGGACACGTCTCACTTCCCGTCGCGGTAACCGCCATTCGCAAAGATGACGGTTACCGCCAGGATCTGCCGACCGGCGTGATGCGTCCGGCGGCCGAGGGCCTTTACGACCCGACCCGTGAGGTCGACGCCTGCGGCGTCGGCTTCATCGTCAACATGAAGAACCAGCCCAGCCAGAAGATCGTGCAGAACGGTCTGGCCATCCTCGAGAACCTCGAGCACCGCGGTGCCGTGGGCGCCGACCCGCTGATGGGCGACGGCGCCGGCATCATGGTGCAGATCCCGCACAAGTTCTTTTTGAAGGAAAGCGCACGGCTCGGCTTCCACCTGCCCGAAAAGGGCAAGTATGCCGTCGGCTTCATCTTCATGCCGCAGGACGCTGACCTGCGCCTCAAGATGGAACGCGTCGTCAACAAGGTGATCGAGGACGAGGGCCAGACGGTGATCGGCTGGCGCGACGTGCCGTCCGACAACTCGTCGCTCTCCAAGGATCCCGAAATCGTCGCCACCGAACCCTGCCACCGGCAGGTGATCATCGGCCGCGGCGACGCCATTGCCGACGAGGAGGCATTCGAGCGCAAGCTCTATGTCATCCGCAAGGTGATGTCGGCCAAGATCTTCTCGGCCTTCGAAGGCAAGCCGAACGATTTCTACATCGTCTCGATGAGCTGCCGCACCCTGGTCTACAAGGGCATGTTCCTCGCCGCCCAGCTCGGCGCTTACTACAAGGATCTGCACGACGCGGACTTCGAGTCGGCGCTGGCGCTCGTCCACCAGCGCTTCTCCACCAACACCTTCCCGTCCTGGCGGCTGGCGCACCCCTACCGGTTCGTCTGCCACAACGGCGAAATCAACACCGTGCGCGGCAACGTCAACTGGATGGCCGCCCGGCAGGCTTCGGTGTCGTCGCCGCTGTTCGGCGCCGACATCCAGAAGCTGTGGCCGATTTCCTATCCCGGCCAGTCGGACACGGCCTGCTTCGACAACGCGCTCGAGTTCCTGATCCGCGGCGGCTACTCGCTGCCGCATGCGGCGATGATGCTGATCCCGGAAGCCTGGGCCGGCAACCCGCTGATGGATGAGGACCGCCGCGCCTTCTACGAGTATCACGCCGCGCTGATGGAGCCGTGGGACGGCCCCGCCGCCATGTGCTTCTCGGACGGTATCCATATCGGCGCGACGCTCGACCGCAACGGCCTGCGTCCGGCCCGCTACCTCGTCACCGAAGACGACGAAGTGGTGATGAGCTCGGAAGCCGGCGTGCTGCCGATCCCGGCCGAGAAGATCAAGAAGAAGTGGCGCCTGCAGCCGGGCAAGATGCTGCTGATCGACCTGAAGCAGGGCCGCATCGTCTCCGACGAGGAGATCAAGGCCGAGCTGGCCAACGCGCATCCCTACAAGCAGTGGCTGGGCCGCACCCAGATCGTGCTGGAAGAGCTGCCGGCCGTGCATTTCGAGCCCAAGGTCTCGGACGTGCCGCTGCTCGATCGTCAGCAGGCCTTCGGCTATACCCAGGAAGACCTGAAGCTGATCCTGCCGCCGATGGCCGCCACCGGCCAGGAAGCTGTTGGGTCGATGGGCACCGACACGCCGATCTCGGCGCTGTCGAACAAGTCCAAGCTGCTTTACTCCTACTTCAAGCAGAACTTCGCCCAGGTCACCAACCCGCCGATCGACTCGATCCGCGAAGAGCTGGTGATGAGCCTCGTCTCGTTCATCGGACCGCGGCCGAACGTGCTCGATTTGACGGGCGGCAACAGCCGTCAGCGGCTCGAAGTGCGCCAGCCCATCCTCACCAACGAGGATCTGGAAAAGATCCGCGCCATCGGCGGCATGGAAGATAACCCCTTCCGCTCGAAGACGCTGGACATCACCTATCCGGTGTCGGAAGGCGCAGACGGTATGAAGCGTGCGCTCGACCAGCTGTTCTCGGATGCCGAGATGGCCGTGCACTCGGGCGACAACATCATCATCCTCTCCGATCGGCTGATGAGCCGCGACCGGGTAGCCATTCCGGCCCTCTTGGCGACTGCCGGCATCCACCACCACCTGATCCGCAAGGGTCTCAGGACCTCGGTGGGTCTCGTGGTCGAAACCGGCGAAGCGCGCGAAATCCACCATTTCTGCGCTCTCGCCGGCTATGGCGCCGAGGCGATCAACCCCTACCTGGCGTTCGAAACGCTGGCCGCGATGAAGGCCGATCTGCCGGGCGAGCTGGACGCGGACGAGATCATCTACCGCTACATCAAGGCGATCGGTAAGGGCATCCTGAAGGTCACCGCCAAGATGGGCATCTCGACCTATCAGTCCTATTGCGGCGCGCAGATCTTCGACGCCGTCGGTCTCTCTTCGGACTTCGTCTCGACCTACTTCACCGGCACCGCCACCACCATCGAAGGCGCCGGTCTCAAGGAGATCGCCGAGGAAACCGTGCTGCGGCACCAGGAAGCCTTCGGCAACTCGCCGGTGCTCGAGGACGTGCTCGACGTCGGCGGCGACTACGCTTTCCGCTTCCGCGGCGAGGCGCATGTCTGGCGCTCCGAAACGGTCTCGAACCTGCAGCACGCGGCACGCGGCAACGCCCGCGACAAGTACCGCGAGTTCTCGCGCCTCGTGAACGACGTGGAAGACAAGTACGTCACCATCCGCTCGCTGTTCCGCATCAGGAAGGCAGACGAGGAAGGCCGTGCCCCGGTGGCGCTCGACCAGGTCGAGCCGGCTGCCGAGATCGTCAAGCGGTTCTCGACCGGCGCCATGAGCTATGGCTCGATCTCGCTCGAAGCCCACACCACGCTCGCCGTGGCGATGAACCGCATCGGCGGCAAGTCGAACACCGGTGAAGGCGGCGAAGAGCCCGATCGGTTCAAGCCGCTGCCGAACGGCGACTCCAAGCGCTCGGCCATCAAGCAGGTGGCCTCGGGCCGGTTCGGCGTGACGACGGAATATCTCGTCAACTCCGACATGATGCAGATCAAGATGGCCCAGGGCGCCAAGCCCGGCGAAGGCGGCCAGTTGCCCGGCGACAAGGTGAACGAGACCATCGCCAAGGTCCGTCACTCGACCCCGGGCGTCGGCCTCATTTCGCCGCCGCCGCACCATGACATCTATTCGATCGAGGATCTGGCTCAGCTGATCTTCGATTTGAAGAACGTCAACCCGACCGGCCAGGTCTCGGTGAAGCTCGTCTCGGAAGTCGGCGTCGGCACCGTTGCCGCCGGCGTCGCCAAGGCGCGTGCCGACCATGTCACCATTTCGGGCTACGAGGGCGGCACCGGCGCTTCGCCGCTGACCTCGCTCAAGCATGCCGGCTCGCCCTGGGAAATCGGCCTCGCCGAGACCCAGCAGACCCTGGTCCGCAACCGGCTCCGCAGCCGCATCGCGGTGCAGGTCGACGGCGGCATACGCACCGGCCGTGACGTGGTGATCGGCGCCCTGCTCGGCGCCGACGAGTTCGGTCTCGCCACCGCGCCGCTGATCGCGGCCGGCTGCGTGATGATGCGCAAGTGCCACCTCAACACCTGCCCGGTTGGCGTTGCCACCCAGGACCCGGTGCTGCGCGCCCGCTTCACCGGCAAGCCCGAGCACGTCATCAACTACCTCTTCTTCGTCGCCGAAGAAGTGCGCGAGCTGATGGCCGAGATGGGTTACACCCGGTTCGAGGAAATGGTCGGGCAGATGCAGATGCTCGACAAGACCGAGGCCATCGACCACTGGAAGGCCAAGGGACTGGATTTCTCCAAGCTCTTCCACAAGCCGTTCGCCCCCGAAGGCGTGGGGATCACCCACACCGAAGGCCAGAACCACCCGATCGACAAGGTGCTCGACCGCCGCCTGATCGCCGCGGCACAGCCTGCGCTCGACCATGGCACGCCGGTCAGGATCGAAGAGAAGATCACCAGCGTCGACCGCTCGGCGGGCGCCATGCTCGGCGGTGCGGTGGCCAAGCGCTACGGCCATGCCGGCCTCGCCGAAGACACCATCGCGGTGTCGCTGACCGGCACCGCCGGCCAGGCCTTCGGCGCCTGGGCGACGCGCGGCATCTCGATCGACCTCGTCGGTGAAGCCAACGACTATGTCGGCAAGGGCCTCTCCGGTGCGCGCCTCGTGGTGCGGCCGCCCGAGGAACGCGGCTTCGTGCCCGAGGACTCGATCATCATCGGCAACACCGCGCTCTACGGCGCCATCACCGGCGAGTGCTACTTCCGCGGCGTGGCCGGCGAACGCTTCGCCGTCCGCAACTCCGGCGCCATCGCGGTTGTCGAAGGCACCGGCGACCACGGCTGCGAGTATATGACCGGCGGCGTGGTGGTGGTGCTGGGCCGCACCGGCCGCAACTTCGCGGCCGGCATGTCCGGCGGCGTGGCTTACGTGCTCGATGAGGACGACAGCTTCGAGAGCCGCTGCAACATGTCGATGGTCGAGCTCGAGCCGGTGGTCGAAGAGGAGCGCCTCAACGAACGCGACTTTGGTCACCGCAACGACCTCGAGACCATGGGCGTCGTCGAGATCATGCATGACCTGCAGCGTCGCGACGCCGAGCGGCTCTACCAGCTGATCGCGCGGCACAAGAGCTTCACCGGCTCGTCACGTGCCAACCACATCCTTTCGAACTGGGACGAGTACCTGCCCAAGTTCCGGAAGGTCATGCCGATCGAGTACCGCAAGGCGCTCCAGCGCATGGAAAAGGCCCGTGAGGCCGCTCAACAGGTCGCGGCGGAGTAAGAACAATGGGCAAGATTACCGGCTTCCTCGAAATCGATCGTGTCGATCGGGATTACCTCCCGGTGGCCGACCGGCTGAAGAACTACAACGAGTTCACCATCCCGCTGGGCGACAAGGGTACCCGTGACCAGGCAGCGCGCTGCATGGATTGCGGCATTCCCTACTGCCACAACGGCTGCCCGGTGAATAACCAGATCCCGGATTGGAACGATCTCGTCTACAAGGGCGAGTGGCTGAAGGCGCTCAGGAACCTTCATTCCACCAACAACTTCCCCGAGTTCACCGGCCGCATCTGCCCCGCCCCGTGCGAGGCCAGCTGCACGCTGAACATCCCGGACACCCCGGTCAACATCAAGTCGATCGAGTGCGCCATTGTCGACAAGGGCTGGGAAGAAGGCTGGATCAAGCCGCAGATCAACCCGCAGAAGACCGGCAAGAAGGTTGCCGTGGTCGGCTCGGGCCCGGCCGGCATGGCCGCCGCCCAGCAGCTGGCGCGCGCCGGCCACGATGTGCATCTCTATGAGAAGGCCCAGCAGATCGGCGGCCTGATGCGCTACGGCATCCCGAACTTCAAGCTCGACAAGACGCAGATCGATCGCCGCGTCGAGCAGATGGTGGCCGAAGGCGTGACGCTGCATACCGGCGTCAATGTCGGCAAGGACATCACCGCCGACGATCTGGCGGCGCAGTACGACGCCATTGCCATGTCGGGTGGCGCCGAGAAGCCGCGCGACCTGCCGATCCCGGGTCGCGAGCTCGACGGCATCCACTTCGCCATGGATTTCCTCGGCCAGCAGAACCGCCGCGTCACCGGCGAACCGCTGAACAACGTCACCCCGATCCTTGCCGGCGGCAAGCATGTCGTGGTCATCGGCGGCGGCGACACCGGCTCGGACTGCATCGGCACCTCGAACCGCCAGGGCGCCCTGTCGGTGACCCAGATCGAGATCATGCCCATGCCTCCTGAAAAGGAGAACAAGGCGCTGGTCTGGCCGAACTATCCGGTGAAGTTCCGCATCTCCTCGTCGCAGGAAGAAGGCGTCACCCGCGATTTCGCGGTGGCGACCATCCGCTTCGACGGCGAGAACGGCAAGGTGACAGGGCTGCAATGCGCCCGTGCCGACGAGAAGTTCCAGCCGATCCCGGGCACCGAGTTCGTACTCAAGGCCGATCTCGTGCTGCTCGCCATGGGCTTCCTCGGCCCGGTGCAGGAAGGCCTGGTGCAGGACGCCGGCGTTGCCACCGACAAGCGCTCCAACGTCATGGCCGACACGGTGAAGTACCAGACCTCCCGCGAAAAGTTCTTCGCCTGTGGCGACATGCGCCGCGGCCAGTCGCTGGTCGTCTGGGCCATCCGCGAAGGCCGCCAGTGCGCCCGCTCGATCGACGAGTGGCTGATGGGCAAGACCGATCTGCCGCGCTGAAGTGCAGCTATCGAATGAATGAAGGGGCGCTTCGGCGCCCCTTTGTTTTTTGACGGCCTGCTGTCCCGACGCCGGCAACCCTCGCCGCGAACCTCAGTCTCCTCGGAACCCATGCATGGCCCGATCGAGCCATGGCGTCCTGGCGTAGCCGAGGACGGTCCGGTCGCCGATCTCGAGGAGTGCCGCGGCCGCCGTGCCCGACACCAGCCGCGTGCCAACGGATAGGCGCCCGGGGTTGTTCATCCTCGCCCTTCCAGAATCGCATTGCTCCCGCCCACGATTCCGACGTGTAGTGAGAAACGGCGTAGGTCGCTCACAACTGATCAGCGTACGTCAATATTGACATACGGTTCTCAAACAAGGCATACCTGACGACAGGAGAGGGATGAATGCGAAAAACGGACACGCTCGAGGCTGCCGTGTTGGACGCGCTACGGTCGGACACCCCGGTCGGGGCCCGCTCGATCTGGCGGCTGGTGCTGCGCTCGGGGCACGATGTCAGTGAATCGACCGTCAGCCGGATTCTGAGCGATCTCGACGCGCGCGGCCTGACCACATCCCTCGAGAACAAGGGCCGGTTGTTGACGCCCAACGGGCAGCAACTGGTGGATACCACCCGTCTCGACGCACAGCGGCGCCGCGGCTTCGATGGCGCACGTGCCGTTCGCTCGCCCGAGGAATTGCTGGACCTGCTTGAAGCCCGCCGCGGCTTCGAAAGGGTGGCCGTCCGCGCTGCGGCCTTGCGAGCCACGCCGTCTGAAGTCGAGCGCCTTCAGATCATCTCGAGCGGTGACGAGGTCCCGGTCCATTCGCACAACTGGCATGAGCCAATCGGCTTCCACAAACTCATCGGCCATATCTCGCACAACAAGCCGATCCAGGCGATCACCGACGCGATCTTCGAGGACAAGTTCGATGTTCAGGAGCGACTGATCTCCCTGGTCGGTCGCCAGAACGGCACGTGGGGTGTTTCCGTCACCGAACATGGTCTGATCGCCCAGGCCATTGCCGAGCGCGCGCCCGACCGCGCCGAGCAGTTCATGCTCGATCACCTGGATCGGATCATCCGCGAAATCGAAGATTACGTCGGCCGCGAGAGCAAAGAGGTGCTCGACCGCCTGTTTTCTTCAGACTTCGGCCAGCCCAGCCTTAAGGGCCATAAACGGAGGGAAAAGTGAAATCAGTGCATACAGGCGCCACGACGTGGTCGCGACGTGACCTTCTCAAGCTGTCGGCCACAGTGCTCGCGACTGCGGGCGTGGCATCCATTGCCGGGCGTGCCCTGGCCGAAGAGACCGCCTTTGGCGTCAAGTTCGCCTGGATTCCCAATGTCGAATACTCGGGATACTACCTCGCCCAATCGAAGGGCCTGTACAAGTCGAACGCCGTTGCGCCCGACTTCATGCCCGGCGGCCCGAACTCGCCTGTCGTGCCACTTGTCGCTTCGGGCAAGGCGCTGATCGGGCTCGAAGCGGTGCCGGAAAACGTCATCAACGCCATCAATTCGGGATCCAGGCTGAAGATCGTCGGCGCCCAGTTCCAGAAGAGCCCGGAATGCTGGGTGTCACTGGCCAGCGCCCCGATCAAGACCCCGAAGGATATCGAAGGCAAACGACTGGGAATTACCCTGGCCGGCAAGAACACGGCGCTGATCTTCATGCAGATGAACGGCGTCGACACCTCGAAGGTGACGCTGGTCCCCATCCAGTTCGACCCGGCTCCGTTGGCTGCCGGCGAGATCGACGCATTGTGGGGGTTTGCCTCCAATCAGCCCGTCTCGCTCGATATGCGCGGCTACCCATCCTACACCATGCCGCTCGCCGATTTCGGCTTCAACCGGATGCAGAACGTATTGTTCGTCAGCGAGGAGACGCTGGCCGATCCGGCCAGGGCCGCTGCGGTCAAGGCCTTCCTTGCCGCCTCGGGCGAAGGCTGGAGATCGACCCTCGCCGCGCCCGCCGAAGGCGTTGCCGTGATCATGTCGCTGTTTGGCGACAGCCTCGGCCTCAAGCAGGATGAGCAGGCCAGGATCCTCGACGCCATGGTGCCCTTCCTGACCCGCACCGAGCAGACCGACAAGTCGCAGTTCTGGATGGGCGAAGGCCTGATCAAGGAAACCGTCGACAATCTCGGCGCGATCGGCGTGAAGGCCGACGCTGCGACGTTCACCAACGAACTGCTGGGCTGAGACCAGCTTAACCGGCGCCCTTCGGGGGAAGGGCGCCGTGCTTCTAGAGGGGTAGTCGTGAGCATATCGACGATACGTGGGACGCAGGGCGATGCCGGCATCGGCCGGAGCGGGGACGGGTTCGTTCTCGAGGCGGTAGAAAAGTCGTTTGCCGCCGAGGGGCGGACGACCAAGGCCGTGGAGAATTTCAACTTCGCCGCCCGCAAGGGTGAATTTGTTGCCCTGATCGGCCCTTCGGGCTGCGGCAAATCCACCGTTCTGCGCATGCTGGCCGATCTCGACCAACCCAGCGCCGGCAAGGTGCTGGTGCACGGAGTTTCGCCGCAAGTGCTTCGCCGCGCCCACGCCATCGGCGTCGCTTTCCAGGATGCAGCGCTCCTGCCTTGGCGCAGCGTGGAAGCCAATATCGGTCTGCCGCTCGAGGTGGCGGGTCGGACCGGCAGCGACCGCGTGGCCCATCTGATCGATCTGGTGGCGCTCAAGGGTTTCGAAAAGGCACGTCCGTCGCACCTTTCCGGGGGCATGAAGCAGCGCGCGGCGCTCGCACGCGCGCTCGTCATGCAGCCCGATCTGCTGTTGCTCGACGAACCCTTCGGAGCGCTGGACGATTTGACGCGGCAGCGCCTCAATTTCGAGTTGCAGCGCATCTGGTCCGACGCCGGAACCACGGCGGTGCTGGTCACGCACTCGATCCCCGAGGCCGTGTTGCTGGCGGATCGCGTGGTGGTGATCAGCCCCAGGCCAGGCACCGTACAGGAGATCGTCACCATCGATCTGCCTCGGCCGCGCTCGCCCGAAACGCTGACGACGCCTGAATTCCATGCGCTTTGCGACCGGCTCTCGCGAGCGCTCTTCGCCGGCGAACACCAGGCAGCGAACCAGCCATGAGCCGGTCCGAGTATTTCCGGCGCCACGTGCTGGTGCCGCTTGGCTCGACCATTGCCCTGCTCGGGGCGTGGTCATTGCTCTCGTTCCTGCCGAGCCTCGCAACCGTGTTGCCCGCCCCGTGGGTGGTCGCCGCGCAGATGGTGCGCGATCTCGGGCTCTACCCGCGCAATATTGCGGTGACGGCGCAATCGGCGCTGCTCGGCTACCTGGCCGGCAATGCTATCGCCATCGCCCTGGTTGTCGTGACGCTGCCGTTTCAGCGCACGCAGCGCCTGATTGAGCGTGTCGCGGTCGGAGCTGTGGCCTTGCCGCTGATCGCGGTGGCGCCGATCCTGGCAATCGCATTCTCGGGCAATATGCCGAGCATCATTCTGGCCGCCCAGGCGGTGCTGTTCCCGACGGTCGTTGCTACCGCAGTCGGCCTGCGCGCCATCGACCGCTCATCGGTGGAGGTGATCCTCGCGGCGGGCGGTTCGAACTGGACGGCGTTGCGGCTTGCCCGGTTGCCCGCCGCGGTGCCGAGCGTTGTAGCCGGCCTCCAGATCGCGGCGCCGAGTGCGCTTTTGGGCGCGATCATCGGCGAGTACATGGGCGGCACCCAGGGCCTGGGCGTTGCCATGGTGCAGGCTCAGGGCAGTTTCGAGGTTGCTCGGGCATGGGGTATCGCCATCGTCATCGCTGCCATGGCAGCGGTGGTCTACCTTGCCATTCCGTGGCTCGCCCGGGCGCTGCTGCCCTGGGCCCGCGTCACTGTCACCAATCTCGGCGTCAAGGCCGACCGCATTGCGGCCGACAAGGGCGGTTGGCAGACCCTGCTTGGCTTTGCCATCTCGATTGCGCTGACCGCGGCCACGGTCGTGGCCTGCTGGTGGATCGCGGTTCTGATCGTGCCCGGAGGCGCCTATGTCGCTCGCGGGCCGCTCGAGGTCATTCCGTATCTGACCAGCCAGAGCACCAACCTGCTGACGGCGGGCGAGGCGACGGCCGGGACCGCGTGGCAGTATCTGCTCACGGCCCTCGGGCAGACGTTCCTCGATGCCGGCGTCGGGTTTGTCGCGGGGCTGGTGTTCGCTGTCGTCGTGGCCGTGCTGGCCTTCCAGTGGCCCGCGGTAGAGCAGGCGCTGATGCCGGTTTCGATGGTCCTGCGCTCGGTGCCGATTGTCGCAGCGATGCCGCTCCTGGCGATGATTTTCGGGCGCGGTCTGCTGGCAGTCACGGTGCTCGTCACCATCATGACCTTCTTCCCCACGCTGGTGAACCTGCTGGTCGCCATGCGGAACACCCCCCAAAGCGCCATAGATCTCTTCACTTCGGTCGGGGCGGGACGCGCCCTGCAGATCCGCAAGCTCATGATTCCCTACGCTCTGCCGGCGCTCATGGGGTCGATCAAGATCGCCCTGCCGATGTCGATCGGTGCGGCCATGGTGGCCGAATGGCTGGCCACCGGCCAAGGGCTCGGCGCCTCGATGACGGTGGCCGCCACCATCTCCGACTACAACTTCGTCTGGGCAGGCGTGGTCGCGGTGCTGTTGGCCTCGCTCATCGCCTACCACGTCGCCGGGCTCCTGGAGAGCCAGGCCCTGCGCCGCCTCTCCTGACTCACTCACCTAGTTCAGATCATCAGTGGATACGAAAATGCCTCAACTGACCTTGCTCAATGCGCGCCTCAACGGAAGCCACGACCAGGTGGACCTGGCGATCGATGCAGGGAAGATCGCGGCCATCGCCAAGCCCGGGGAGCTTCCGACCGATGGGCCAACCGAGGATCTGAAGGGGCAGATCGTCCTGCCCGGCTTCGTCGATGGCCACTGTCATGCCGACAAAAGCCTTTGGGGGGAGCCCTGGGCCGTGCGCACCTCGCAAGTGATCTCGATGGATCAGATGTTTGAGGACATGCTGCAGCAATGGGCAACGCCGGCAAGTCCTGTCGCGGTGCGTGCCGAGCGCTTCATGCGCGAATGCGTCCGCCATGGCTCGACCTTCATCCGCTCCTTCGCTGACGTCGATCCTGCCATCGGGCTCGATGGGGTACATGGGGTATTGGAGGCGCGCGAGAAGCTGAACGGCCTTGCCGAAATCCGCGTCGTCGCCTTCCCGCAGCTGGGTATCCTGCGCCGCCCCGGCAATGAGGAACTGCTGGAGGAGGCGCTGCGCGACGGCGCCGATGGCATCGGCGGGCTCGATCCGGCCGCGGTCGAGGGCGCGGCCGAGCGGCAACTCGACATCGTCTTCGAGCTGGCGCGCAAGTACCAGGTCGCCGTCGACTTTCATATGCACGAAGAGGGAGAACTCGGCCTCTGGCTGATCAAGCGCATCGCCGAGCGGACCAAGGCGCTGGGCATGCAGGGGCGCGTATCGATCTGCGACGTCTTCAGCATTGCCCATCTTAACCCGGAGGACACCGCACGCATCAGCGATGTGCTGGCCGACGCCGGCATCACCGTGGCGGTCGGCGTGCACGGCCTGCTGCCGGTGCCCGACGTGCACACGATGAGCAAGTGCGGCGTCCACATGTGCATGGGGTCCGATTCGGCGCGCAGCCTGTGGTCGCCTTGGGGCGACGGCGACATGCTCGCCCGCTCCAGCCTTCTGGCCTACAAGTGCTACTTCCGCCGCGACGTGGACCTCGAACTCGCACTCGATCTCGCCAATGTCTACGGCCAGGTGGCGATGGGGCTGCCGGAAAATCTCCTTCGCGTTGGTGATCCGGCCGATCTGGTGGTGCTGCCGGGTGAGGCAAAGGCCGAACTGGTGGTGCTACCCCCACCGCGTTCGCTTGTTACGAAGGATGGCAAGATCACGGTCCGTGACGGAAAGGTGGTTGGCGCAGACTGAACCAGCCCGCCGCCGCCGGGCTTTCGTCGCACGGCCGGCTCAGCGCCACGCTCCGGCTCACTGGCTTCCCCGAATGCGAATGGAGTATGTGACTGAGCATGCGCCGTGGGCGCTCCTTCACCAGCTACCGGCATGGCACGTCCTACCAAGAAGTTCATCCTCTCCGCCCGGGATCGCGCTGCCCTGTCCAACGACGTTGGGCTTTCGCCTGTTACATTGGCGCGCTTTCTTGCCGGCAACCTGGACCTTCCGGAAGCGTCCGCGGTACGGGTTGAGGCCAGCATTCTCGACCTCGGCCTGGGGCGAGCGGTGGAACACGCCCGCCCCGTCGCCTTGATGGTGCCGGATCTCGATGCCCCCTACTTCTCGCATATGGCCCAGTGCCTCGAGCGCGAGGCTCTGGATCTGGGATGGGATCTGCTGGTCGCGCTGACCGGTAACAGTGTGACGCGGGAGATCCGGCTGCTCGGCTTGTTTCCTCCCCGTCAGGTCGCGGGCATACTCCTGTTCACCAACAATGGATCCGACGCGGCCTTGTTGAGCGAACTGGCTGCACGCAACGACGTCGTTGCCCTGGCCGAAGCCGTTCCGGACGGCGAAGCGCACCGAGTGGTCAACGACTATCTGGCCGTCGGTCGGCTGGCGGCCCGTTACCTGACCTCACTTGGGCATCAACGGGTCGCCTTCATCGGCGGCCCACCGCACGTTGACAGTACCAAGCAGATCAGTACCGCGTTCTTCCGCGACAAGTATCCGACCATGCCATCGCGCGCGCTGTTCCAGGCTTACCTGGGGACCCACGATGAGCAGCACGGCTATGACGCGACGCTCAAGATTGCCGCCCGCCCCGATCGCCCCACGGCGATTTTCGCCGGCAGCAGCGTTATCGCACAAGGTGTGATCCGGGCCTGCAGTCGGCTTGGCTGGATCATCCCCGATGATGTCTCCCTGATTGCTTTCGACGGGGCGGGACCGCTGGACCTGCTTCGGCCGGCGGTGACATCGATCTCGGTCAGCATGGAGGATATCGCCCGGCGCAGCCTGACGCTGCTGCAACGCCACGCCCACCGACAGGGGCGGGCGATGACGGAGAGAGTCGGCGTCACGCTTGACATTCGAGAGTCAACGGCGCCGCCACCGCAGCGCTAGCCTGCACCACGGTGGCGTTCTGGAGAGCCCGGAACCGCTGGGCCCGCGCTGGTCAGGCGGGCGGCAGTCACGTCTCGAACGTGGCCCCTGCTGGACCTCTTCAGATCACGTTGATCTCGACCGGGATATTGCCCCGCGTCGCCTTGGAATACGGGCAGGTCTGGTGCGCAGCGGCCACCAGTTGTTCGGCCAGTTCACGCTCGAGGCCGGGCAGGCTCACGTTGAGCCGGGCCCTCAGGGCGTATTGCTCGCCTTCCATCACCAGGTCGACTTCCGCATCCACAGTGCGGTCCGCTGGCAGCGCCACCTTCAGCTTGCTGGCCACCGCACCGATGGCGCCGAGGAAACAGGCCGACCAACCGGCAGCAAACAACTGCTCGGGATTGGTGCCGGTGCCGAAGCCCGGCGGCGACAGCGCCACGTCGAGTGCCCCGTCCGAGCTGCGCGCCGTGCCGGCGCGGCCACCGCTGGTGTGGGTGCGGCCGGTGTAGAGGATCTTTTCAAACTGGTTCATTCTCAGGTCTTCCGTTCGTTTCGTCGGGGCTTGGCAGGCCGCGCCAACACCACCATTTAGTTATCGCGATAATCATTACGGCGCGACTTGTGTCACAGGCCTCGCAGCCGTACAAGCGAAAAGTTATCGCGATAACGATTTTTCGAACGGAGCCTTCAGATGGCCGAACCGCAACGCAACCAGGACGCCGGCCTCGCCGATTTCATGTGCTTTGCCGTCTACTCGGCCAACCTCGCCTACTCGCGCGTCTACAAACCCGTGCTGGAAGAGCTGGAGCTTACCTACCCGCAATACATCGCCATCGTCGCGCTGTGGGAACAGGACGACCAGACCGTCAAAGGCCTGAGCGACCGGCTGTTTCTGGAACCGAGCACGGTGACGCCGATGCTGAAGCGGCTCGAGGCGATGGGTTATGTCACCCGCACCCGCGGCACCGAAGATGAGCGGATGGTATTCGTGCGGCTGACCGAGGCCGGGCGGCAGTTGCGCGGCAAGGCGCGCGAGCTGTCGAAGATCACCTACAAGGCGGCTGGACTGAGCCCGGACGAGTTCCGCATCCTGCAGCGCGGCATCACCAACCTGCGCAGCAACCTGATGGCCGCGGCCGGCGAGGCCTGAGCCCGCTCACTTCGGGCTGGGGTTCTCGACCTTGCCGACGCCGAACGCATCGGCGCGGCCCACCGGTGCCTCGATCATCTGCGTGAGATCGAAGCCGACGGTCGCGGCATCCGCCATGTCGGCGGTGACGAGATCGGCGGCGCGCCGCGGTGTGTTGGTGAGCGAGATTACTGCGCCGGCGACTTCCAGCAGCTTCATCTGCCCCAGCCCCTGATAGGGCGGCCGCATCATCAGTTGCGCGTCGGTGCCGAGCAGCGGGTCGGCGACCTCGATGCCCACCGTGCCACCGCCGCGATAATAGTTCTTGAGGCTCTGGCTCAGGTAGAACGCCAGCTTGTCGGCGCCCGCGGTGGAGAAATGGATGCCGTCATCCTTGCGCATGCGCACCTGGTTGCCGTTGAGATCCGGGCCGCGCGAGGTATAGCCGCCTTCCTCGGTGGCGAACTTCTCGTAGATGTCGAGGAACTCGGCGCCGCCGCTGAACGCGGCGAGCCGCTGGATCTCGTTGACCTGGATCATCGCCTTGCCGAACTTGGGCGCCTCCATCGGCGGCAGCCCGATCCAGATGGTCGGTTTGTTGGCGGCGCGCAGCGCCTTGACCACGTTGGTGACACGCGCCGAATACTCGGTGGTCCATTCCGGCGTCAGCGAACCATAGACCTCGCCGTTGAGGCGCATCTTCTGTCGGTCGTTGATGCCGATGATGATGACGGCAATATCGAAACTGTTGGCGGCGATCTGCTCGCCGATGGTCTTGGGCCAGTCGAAGAAATCCGGCCTGACGAAGCTCGACGAGCCGACGCCCTGGGTGAGGATCGAGATGTTCGGATCTTCGGCATAGAAGCGCTCGAGCGCCTTGCCGACATCGGTCGCCATCGAGTCGCCGAACACGGCGAGCCTGGTCGCACCGACCGCCTTTTCGATCTTGGGCTTTTCCGGCGGCGGCAGCGCCGCCTTCTTCTGTTTCTTCACCACCGGCTTTTCCACCACCGGGGCTTCTTCCTGCTGCTGCTGATCGTCGCCGAACAGCAGGTCCATCAGGGTGCGGCGCTTCTTGCGCGGCGGCGGCTGTTCCTGCTGCGCCACGAGAATCCGCCCATCATCGAACTGCTGCGCGAAGGCCGGCGCCGCCTGCTCGACTTCTCGCGCCTGCACGAACATCGGCAGCATGTCGGTGAGCACCAGCGCCGCCACCACGGCGCCGACGACCCAGAGCACGAACCGGTTGGGTTTCTTCTGCATGGCAGCCATTTAGCTGACGAACGACGGTGAATTGAAGACCGCTCGCGATAAATCTACCGGGGATTGGTCCTCCACAATCCTCCTGTGCGGTGCAGGGGACGCCGAGGCATAGTGCCCTCCCCCTCGTGGGGAACCACGCGGGTCAGCAGCCGCTGGTCACTTCGCTGCCGCCACCAGCTCTTCATAGCTGTGCAGCGTAATGAACCCGTCCGCCACCTCGCCCTTCGACGCCTGGAACTTGGCGTAGGCTGCCTGGCTGACCGGCCCGATGCGGCCATCGACCTTGCCCTCGTAGAGCCCGAGCTTGATCAGCGCTTCCTGGATCGCCCGGCGCTGCTCGAGGTTGGGAAACTGGGTGTCTCGCGGCCAGGCGGTGACGTACTCGCCGCGGCCCTGCAGCCTGTCCTCGAGATGCGAAATCGCCATCGCGTAGCTGTCGGAGAAATTGTAGCCCTTGAGGATCAGGTAGTTGTTCGTCATCAGGAACTTCGGCCCCTTCGCCCCGGTCGGAGCGTAGAGGAACACCGGGATCGTCGGGTCGCTGAAGGTGGCGCCGGCGACCCGCTTTACGCCCAGTTCGGTGAAGAACGAGATCGGCCGCAACTCATCGCGTGTTGCCAGCAGATAATCGAAACCATCCGGCACATCGACCTCGTAGCCCCAGTCGAGACCGGGCTTGTAGCCGAGGCCGATGATGTAGGTGGCAGAGGTCGCCAGCGCGTCGGCCAGCGAGTTCTGCAGGTCGATGGCGCCGTCGCCATCGCCGTCGGTGCCGTACTTGATGACATTGCTGGGGTTGACCTGCAGGTGGCCGATGGCGCCGGCCCAGCTGCCGACCAGTTGGGTGGCGTCGAGCGGTCCGCGCTGCACCAGCAACAGTGCCGCGATCAGGTCGGCGGTATCGCCTTCGAGCCGGACACGCCGCTGATGCACCAGCGTTGCCAGCGACGGGATGATCGGGCGGATATATTGCGGATCGCTCAGCACGCGGCCGTAATTGGTCTCGATGCCCCAGATCGAGGCCAGGAGGTAGGGGTCGACGCCGTATTTCTGGCCGATCGAATCCAGCAGCGCCTTGTTCTCGGCGATCGCTTCCTTGCCCTTGCCGAGCCGCCACTCGGTGACGCGCTTCTCGATGTAATCCCACAATGGCGTGGTGAATTCCGGCTGTGCCGTCACCAGCTCCGGCACGTTCGGATCGGGCTGCAACCCGTACATCGCCTTGGCATAGGTTTCGTGCGTGACACCCGCCGCCACCGCCGTCGCCTCGAAGTTCTTGATGAAGGACTCGAAGCTTTCGACCGGTTGAGCGAGGGCCGGCGAGATGAGACCAAGGAACGCGACGACGAAGGCGAGGTGACGTTGCATAGCGAATCGCTACCTGTTTCGTGTGGCTAAATAGCGCTCCCAGTTCAGCGCCGCGTCAACGATCTCGGTGAGGTCCTCGTGCGCCGGCCGCCAGCCGAGCACTTGCCGCACCTTGTCGGCCTTGGCGACGATCGAGGCTGGGTCGCCGGCGCGGCGCGGCTCCTCGATCACCTTGAAATCAACGCCCGACACCTGCTTGACCGTGCGCACCACGTCACGCACCGAGAAGCCGCGGCCATAGCCGCAGTTCATGGTGACGGACGCCCCGCCCCTCCTGAGGTAATCGAGCAGCAGCGCATGCGCCTCGACCAGGTCGCTCACGTGGATGTAGTCGCGCACCCCGGTGCCATCGGGGGTCGGAAAGTCGGTACCGAAGATCCCCATGCTCGGCCGCTGGCCGAGCGCCGCCTGCGAGGCAACCTTGATCAGGTGCGTCGCCGTCGGCGAGGATTGGCCGCTGCGCTTTTTTGGGTCGGCGCCGGCGACGTTGAAATAGCGCAGCACGCCATAGGTCAGCGGGTGCGCCGCCGCCACGTCCGCCAGCATCAGTTCGGTCATCAGCTTGGAGCGGCCATAAGGCGACTCGGGCATCAGCTGGTTGGTTTCGGCCACCGGCTCCAGCCCGGCATTGCCATAGACTGCGGCGGTCGAGGAGAAGATGAAGTGCTTCACCCCGCCTTTCACCGCCGCCTCGATCAGGTTGCGCGAGGTCGCGGTGTTGTTGGCGTAGTATTTCAGCGGATCGCTGACCGATTCCGGCACGACGATCGAGCCGGCGAAATGCACGATCTCGGTGATCCCATGTTCGGCAATGAGCTTGCCCACCAGCTCCATATCGCCGGCATTGCCCTGAACGAAGCTCGCCCGGTGGTCGATGGCCCAGTCGAAGCCGGTGCTGAGGTTGTCGAGCACCACCACCGCCTGTCCGGCATCGGCAAGCCTGAGCACCATATGGCTGCCGATATAGCCCGCGCCGCCTGTAACCAGAACCGTCATGGTTCAACCCCCAACACCAGAAATTAACGGCATGGACGCTATTTCGCGAGGTGCTAAGAAACGCCTTATAGCCTTCCTATAGCCTCCTCTCCCGCCGTTTTCAGGAGTCCTTGATTGCCAAATCGCGTGCGCACCGCCGTATTCCCGGTTGCGGGTCTCGGCACCCGTTTCCTGCCTGCCACCAAGGCAATGCCCAAGGAAATGCTGACGGTGGTCGACCGGCCGGTGATCCAATATGCGGTCGACGAGGCGCGCGAGGCCGGCATCGAGCACTTCGTCTTCGTCACCGGGCGCAACAAGGGCGTCATCGAAGACCATTTCGATCGTCAGTATGAGCTCGAGCATACGCTCGAGATCCGCGGCAAGACCGACGCGCTGCGCGAGTTGCAGAAGGACCTGCCCTCGGCCGGCCAGACCAGCTTCACCCGCCAGCAGGAGCCGTTGGGCCTGGGCCACGCCGTGTGGTGCGCCCGCGAGCTGGTCGGCGACCAGCCCTTCGCGCTGCTCTTGCCCGACATGGTGTTCAAGGGTGTCCCCGGCGTGCTCCGGCAGATGATGGACGCCTACGAGACCAGCGGCGGCAACGTTATCGCCGTCGAGGAGGTGCCGATGGAGGATGTTTCGTCCTACGGCGTGGTGGCGCGCGGCGCCGGTCCGGATGAAGGCTTCCGCATCACTGGCATGGTGGAAAAGCCCAAGCGCGAGGATGCGCCCTCCAACCTGATCATTTCCGGCCGCTACATCCTGCAGCCGCAGATCTTTTCGCTGATCGCCGACCAGGAGCGTGGGGCCGGCGGCGAGATCCAGCTGACCGACGCCATGCAGACGCTGATGACCCAGCAGCATTTCAGCGGCGTGAAGTACAAGGGCCAGTCCTTCGACTGCGGCTCCAAACTCGGCTTCCTTACCGCCAACGTCGCCTTCGCGCTCGACCGCCCCGATCTCTCCGCCGCGTTCCGCAAGCAGATCCGGCATCTGGTCTAGGGAGCACGCCATCGTGCCCTCCTACCGGTGGAACTTCACCCCCACCGTCACCTGGTGCTCGTCCGTCGCCGGGTCGGGCGTCTTCTCGGTCCTGAGGAAACTGTAGTCCGCCGTGAGGTCGGTGTGCTCGTTGAGCAGGTAGTCCGCTCCCGCGCCAAAGCCCCATTTGTACTCGTCGCTGTCGATGCCCTGGTAGTGCGCCTCGCTCCATTGCGCATCGGCGCGCAGCTTCAGCCATGGGTTGACCAGGTATTCGACCTGCCCGGTGGCCGCATAGGTGAGCTTGGCGGTTGCGCCCGAGGTGGTGCCCGGCTGCGAGATCGTCGTGGTAAAGGCGCCGGTCAGGGTCAGCGTCTCGTCGGGCCGGAACGTGGCCTTGGCGTCGTACAGCACGGCGGAGAAATCGCTGAGCGTGCCATCGCTGAGATCGGTATAGCCGAGGCCGAGCGAGCCTTCGAGTTCCAGCGTTTCGCTGAACCTGGCGCTGAGCCCGCCACGGCCGGCATAGGTGACGTTGTCAAGTTTCACCAGAAGGCTTGGCGACGGCACATCGTAGGCGAGGTAATCCGCTTCCACATCGACAAAGGCGACGAGGCCGGGCGTCAGCTCATAGCCGAGCCGGGCGCCGGCGCCATAGCCCGTGGTGTTCTGGAAGGTGTTGTCCGTGGTCGAGTCGTCGTCATAGGTGGTTTCACCATAGACCTCGCGCGCCGCCCTGCCCCGCACCGCCAGGTTGAACGCGCCCAGATCGCGCGCCGCGCTGACTTCGCCATCACCCGAAATCACGATCGGCGCGGCGGCAACGTTGCTGGCGTAATCGGGCCCATCGGGCTTGTCCTGCGACGCCCGCAGGGTGCCACGGCCGGCAAGCGTGGTCAGCGCATCGAGCTTGTACTCGCCGCCGGCCGTACCGGTGATCGAGCCGATGCGCGCGCTGCCATCGACATCGTAGCCGAGCTCACCGCTCACCCCGACATCATAGCCGCCGCGGATGGTCTGGTGCTTGAGCGTCACGCTGGGCAGCGCGATCAGCTCGTAGGTCGGCGCAGCGCCGGTGCCATCATCCTTGATGCCGCCGCGCAACCCCAAGCTCCAGTCGAAGTCGAGCGATTGGTCGGGCTCATACGGCGGCGTCGCCACGCAGTTGGCGCAGTCGACCGCCGGGTTCCCCAGCAGGTCGGCATTATTGGTCGTCGAGCCGTCACCGAGCAGCGTGAACTCGCCGGCAGCGGCCGGAAACGCAAGCAACGTCAGCGCCATGGCGCTGACGGCAATGCCGGCTCTCCTCGTTCGCATACGCTGCACCGCCCCGGGCGATAATGGTCAACGAACCCTTGCAGCTTATGGTTAAGGAAGCCTTGTCACGGGCAACCTTCAGGCCGCCTCCACCTTCAGCAAAGCGCCATCGGCTTCGACGATCCGCACCCGTGAACCGGCCGCGAGATCCGGGCCCTGCACCCGCCACACGGTGTCGTCGAGCGCCAGGCGGCCGATGCCGTCGCGGATCGGCTCGTCGAGCACCGCCTCCTGGCCGATGAAGCGGTGCGCCCGCTGGTTGAGGAATGGGCGGTCGGACGCCACGCCCGGGCCGCGGAACTTGAGCCACAGCCCGATGCTGCAGAGCGCCAGGACGCCGAAGATGACGAACTGCAGTGGCCAGAAGATGCTGACGAACAGCGCCAGTGCCCCCGTGGCGAGCGCGGCGCCGCCGAGCCAGATCAGCACGCCGCCCGGCACCACCAGTTCCAGCGCCAGCAGCACCAGCCCAGCCACCACCCAGGACCACGCGCCGTGGCTGGCGATGAAGTCGATGACCTGCATGTGAGCCTCCTGTCAGCTCAAGTGGTGGACGGCGGACGGCCACTCTGCGGCCGGTTCGCCGGCTTGTCGCCGCCAAAGGTCTCCTTGGCGATCTCGGCGATACCGCCGATCGCGCCGATGACGCTCGATGCCTCGACCGGCAGCATCAGCACTTTCTGGTTCGGCGATTTCGCCAGCCCTTCCAGTGCCTTGATGTAGTTGTTGGCAACGAAGTAGTTGATCGCCTGCACATTGCCCGAAGCGATGGCGTTCGACACCACCTCGGTGGCCTTGGCTTCGGCTTCGGCCGAACGCTCGCGTGCCTCGGCGTCGCGGAACGCCGCTTCGCGCCGGCCCTCGGCTTCCAGCACCTGGCTCTGCTTCTGGCCCTCGGCCTGCAGGATCGCCGCCTGGCGCTTGCCTTCGGCCTCGAGGATCAGCGCGCGCTTTTCACGCTCCGCCTTCATCTGCCGGCCCATCGAGTCGACCAGGTCCTTGGGCGGATCGATATCCTTGATCTCGATGCGGGTGATCTTGAGGCCCCAGGGCTGCACCGCCGCATCCACCACCTTGAGCAGCCGATGGTTGATCTCGTCGCGGTTCGACAGCAACTGGTCGAGATCCATCGAGCCCATCACCGTACGGATATTGGTCATGGTGAGGTTCTGCACCGCGAGCTCGAGCTGCGCCACTTCGTAGGCCGCGGCAGCCGCATCGAGGATCTGGTAGAAATTGACGCCGTTGACGGTGACCGTGGCGTTGTCGCGCGTGATCACCTCCTGGTGCGGCACGTCGACCACCTGCTCCATCATGTTCATCTTGCGCCCGATGCCATCGACGAACGGAATGATCAGGTTGAGGCCCGGCTTCAGCGTGCGGATATAGCGGCCGAACCGCTCCACCGTGAAGTTGTAGCCCTGCGGCACCACCTTGGCGCCGGCAAACAGGACCAGCACGGCGAGCACGCCGAGCGTGATCAGCGTGAGGCTCAACCCGTCGAGATCCATAAAGTCCATTGTCTCATCCCCTGTTACGCCCGACCCGGTAAGAAACATGTATGTGCCCACCGGAGTCGCTGCAATGTCGGGCGCCCGATTCCGGTGGGAACAGACGGATGGCAAATGCCGTTGAAGGCGCAGACAATGGTTCGCGAGTAACGCCGATGCCTGTCACCCGTCCGATCAGGAAAGGCCAGTTGCGCCTTTCGCGCAGGAAGGTCAGTTGAAATGACTGCCACCCCCAGCCAGTTGCTGAAGGACTATCGGGCCAAACGCAACTTCGCCAAAACCGCCGAGCCTTCGGGCGCAGCAACGAAGCATACCGCCGAGGGCCAGCCGTTGCGCTTCGTCGTGCAGAAGCACGACGCGACCCGCTTGCACTACGATTTCCGTCTCGAGCTCGATGGCGTGCTGAAGAGCTGGGCGATCACCAAGGGCCCCTCCGCCAATCCGGCCGACAAGCGCCTGGCGGTGCGGGTCGAGGACCACCCGCTCGACTATGGCGACTTCGAGGGCACCATCCCCGAAGGCGAGTATGGCGGCGGCACGGTGATGCTGTGGGACGAAGGCACCTGGGAACCGATCGGCGACCCGCATAGGGGGCTCGATGCAGGCGATCTCAAGTTCACCCTCAAGGGCAAACGCATGAAAGGCGAGTGGGTGCTCGTCCACATGCAGGGCCGCGACAACCAGACCAGGCACGGCACACGCGAAAACTGGCTGCTGATCAAGCACCGCGATGCGTATGCGACCGATGCGGGTGGGCTCACCGAGACGTTCACCACCAGCGTCGAGACCGGCCGCGACCTCTCGGGCATCGCCAAGGGCGACAAGCCACGCGCGGTGAAACTGGCAACCAAGCCGGCCAAGCCCGTGGCGACAAAGCGGAAATCAGCGGCTAAGCTCGCCCCATGAAGCTCACCGACGACATGGGTATCGCCGTGGCCGAGCGGCTCGGCGTCCGGCTCACCAGCCCCGATCGCGAGGCGCTGCCTGATGGCGGCGTCACCAAGGGCCAATTGGTCGCCTACTACGACGCCGTGGCGGAACGGATGCTGCCCCATATCGAGAGGCGGGCCCTCAGCCTCGTGCGGGTGCCGCGCGGCAGCAAGCCGTTCTTCCAGAAGCACGATACGGGCGGTTTCCCCGACACCATGAAGCGCGTCGCCATCGAGCTCAAGGAAAGCGACAAACAGGACCATTTCTACGTCGTCGATCTGGGCGGCATCCTCGCCGGCGTGCAGATGTCGACGCTCGAGTTCCACATCTGGGGCAGTCATATCGACACGCTCGAGCAGCCCGACCGCATCATCTTCGATATCGACCCGGACGAGGGGCTCGACTTCAAGGTTACCCGCGAGGCGGCGATCCATATTCGCGACGTGCTGGGCGCATGGGGGCTCCAGAGCTTCCCGATGGTCACCGGCGGCAAGGGCATCCACGTCATCGCGCCGTTGCAGCCGGTCACCGAGTGGCCGCTGGTGAAGCTGTTCTGCCGCACCTTCGCGCAGAAGCTCGAGGACAACGAGCCCGAAAGCTTCACCGCCAATATCCGCAAGGTGGAGCGCAAGGGGCGGATGTTCGTCGATTACCTGCGCAACGAACGCGGCGCCACTGCCATCGCCCCGTTCTCGACCCGGGCCCGCCCCGGCGCCCCCTGCGCCGTGCCGGTCGGCTGGGACGAACTGGAAACCCTGAAGGCCGCCAACCTGTTCAAGATCGAGGCCGCCGCGGCCAAGGCGCAGGAAGCCGACCCATGGGCCGGTTACTTCGAGCTGACCCAGTCGATCACCAAGGGGATGGTCGAGGCGGTGGCCGGGCCGTTGAAGGATCTGAAGCTTTAGGGGTTGAACGCCCCTAGACCCAGCCCGCCAATTCCTTGCGGATTACGCTCTCCAGCATCCCCATGCCCAGCTCGCTGTCATTGAGGCACGGGATATAGGCGTAGCGCTCGCCGCCGGCATGCTCGAACTGCTCGCGGCCGGTGATGGCGATCTCTTCCAGCGTCTCGATGCAGTCGGCCGAGAAGGCAGGCGCCACCACGGCGACGCGCTTGATCCCCTGCCCGGGCAGCGCCATCAGCGTCGCATCGGTATAGGGCTCGAGCCACTTGGTCGGGCCGAACCGGCTCTGGAACGTGACCTTGAGCTTGTCCTCCGACCAACCCAGGTGCTCGCGCACCAGCCGCGTCGTCTTGAGGCACTGGCAGTGATAGGGGTCGCCCGCCTCGAAATACTGCACCGGCATGCCGTGGTAGGAGGTGAGGATCACGTCAGGGGTGAAATCCAGCGCCGCGACGCCGTCGGCAATGCTCTGCGCCAGCGCTTCGATATAGGCCGGCTCGTCGAAATAGGCAGGAAGGGTGCGTACCGCCGGCTGCCAGCGCAGCTTTTTCAGCGCATCGAACGCCTTGTCGTTGGCGGTTGCCGTCGTGGTCGCCGAGTATTGCGGGTAGAGCGGCGCGAGCAGGATCTTCTGGCATCCGGCCGCCTGCAACGCGTCGATGCCCGACTTGGTCGACGGGTTGCCGTAGCGCATGGCGAAATCGACGATGATGTTCTTGCCCAGCCGCTCCTGGAGCTTGGTCGCCTGCTTGCGGGTGATGACGCGCAGCGGGCTCTCGTTGGCCTCCTTGTCCCAGATGCGGGCGTAGTTCTCGCCGCTCTTCTGCGGCCGCGTCGAGAGCACCACGCCCTGCAGGATCGGCTGCCACAGCCATTGCGGGGATTCGATGACGCGCGGGTCGGACAGGAATTCGCTGAGATAGCGGCGCACCGACCAGTAATCGGTGCCATCGGGAGTGCCCAGGTTGAGCAGCAACACCCCCACCTTCGGCGTCGCAATCGGGGGGTGTCCGGCGGGAAGTCCGGTTGCCATGGGCTGGCCTGTAGCTGGTAACGTTCTCTGTGGCGCGCAACATAGTCACGGGCGCCCCGAACACAAGTGCAAGGGTGTCGCGGCGACGATGCTTTGTCGTGAGGTCGGACCGGAAAAGTCTGCAATCCCCCGCCTTCGCGGGGACAGGCATTTTCCTGCTCGCACTCCTAGAAACTGGCGAGCAGCAGCACCGCACCGAAGGCGAACACCACCAGCGCGCCGCCCAGTTCCGCCCACCAGACCAGCCGGCTGCCGAGCTTGCCTTCGGCTCCCAGATAGCGGGCCGCGAAGCCCTTCGCGCCGACCGCGAGCACCGCAAGTACCGACACGGTGATTGCCGTGCCGAGCCCCATCAGGAACACCGCGGCGATACCCGCCGGGAGTATCCCCTGGCTCAGCGCGAACACCAGCACCACCAGGGCGCCCGAACAGGGCCTGAGCCCCACCCCAAGCACGACGCCGAGCTGTTCACGCCAGTCGCCGCCGGTCTGCTCGGCCGTCACCACATGATGGTGTCCGTGCTCGTGATCGTGATCGTGATCGTGATCGTGCCCGTCATGGTCGCCGTGGTCGTGCCCGTAATGCGCGTCCCCCGGTACCCGGCCATAGGCGTCAAGCGCCGGCCCGCCCGCCGGCTGCAGGCCGGTACGGAAGTTGAAACTGGGCCCACGTTCATTCAGCAACGCGTGCCTGGGCGCGTCGTCGGCATGCAGATGCTGGTGCGCCTTGGCCGTCAGGTCCGGCCCGTGGTCGTGCGAATGCCCGCCCCAGCCGAATAGTTTTCGCGCGATCAGCCATAGGCCGAGCAGCGCCACCAGCCCGTACGAGGCCTTCTCGATCCAGCCGACCGCCGTGCCCATGGCGACGCTCGAGAGCCCCAGGATCGCTGCAGCGACGCCGACGAACACCACTGCCACCACCGACTGCATCATCGCGGCAGCAAAGCTGAGCCCGATGCCGCGCCGCACCTGCCGCTCATTGGCCAGCATGTAGGAGCCGATCACCACCTTGCCGTGCCCCGGCCCGGCGGCATGGAATACGCCGTAGAGGAAGCTCAGCCCGCCCAGCACCCAGAACGCCGTGTAATCGCTCTTGAGCTTGCCGAGCGCCGCGGTCAGCGCCTGGTAGAAATCCGACTGCATCTGCGACACCCAGCCGAGAAACCCGGTCTTGGGCAAGACGAACCCGGGCTCCGGTGGCGGCCCGCCGAAGGGCAGCGCGGGCTTCGCCTCCGCCACTTGCGTCACTGCCTCGAGCGCAGTCGCGGCCTCCGCCGGCGCCGCCGCACCCGAGCAATCGAGCACGATGGCGCCCTGCGAACCACGCACCGCTGCTTCGAGATCCGGCGGCAGCACCGTCACGTCGGACGACAGGTCGAACAGCCGCGCCTGCAGGTCCGGCGACAGTTCGCGCGGCGGCTCCATGTGGAGTGCGCAGCCCTTGGGAGCGTTGACCAGCGTCACGTCGGCCGGCGCATGAAAGGTGATCGCCACGTAATATTCGGGATCGGCGATGGCGATCTCGAGCTTGTCCTTGATCCGGTATGGCGTTTTGGGGGCGATATCGAAGCTGAGGGTGGAGCGGTTGTCGGCGAACACGAATTTCGCGCCGCCCACTTCGGTAAAGGGCAACGACGCACCGGTCGCGCCGCCGGCCGCATACGCTCCGGCCGAGGTGTAGAAATTGTACTCGGCGAGGCCCTTGATGTTCTCGTCGGCGAGGTCCTGCATCTCCTCTGACGAGGTGATGCCGTCATTGTTGGTATCGAGACCCTGGATCTGCCAGACCGAGAACGCCTCGTCGAAGGTCCAGGCGTTCTGGATCTCGGTGAGTTCGCCCGCGTCGTTGAAAACGATCGTCGCCTTGGCGTCGATGAAGATGTGGGGATGGGCCTCGGCCGCGCCGACGAGCCCCAATGTGGCCGCCGAAGCCAGCGCCAGCTTGCGCAACAAACCCGTCATCGCCGCCCCGTGCCCAATCCTGGTCTACTTCACCGGGTTATCCGCGAACCAGGCGACCAGATGGTCGATCAGCGCGCGAACCTTGCCGGCGAGATGCCGCCGATGCGGATAGACGGCTTGCAGGCTGGGGCCCTCGGGCATCCTGTCCTCGAGCACGCGAACCAGCCGTCCTTCGGCGATCAGCGGGTCAGCGAGGTAGGTCGGCAATACGGCGAACCCAAGGCCGGCAAGCGCCGCCTGCATCGCGGCCACCGGAGAATTCACCCGGGCCGGGCCGGAGACATGCACCGAGATCGGTGTGCCGTTCTCGATGAAGCGCCACGAGCTGTGCGAGGGCATGTTGGTGTCGAGCACGCAGGGCATGCCGCGCAGCGCCTCGCCCGAGCTGGGCGTGCCGACCCGTTCGATCAGGCTCGGCGCCGCGCAGATCACATGCCGCATGTCGGAAATCTTGCGGGCGATCAGCGAGGAATCGGCCAGCGTCGAGATGCGCAGCGCCACATCGACGCTTTCTTCGACGAGGTCGACATAGCGATCCTCGAGCCTGAGATCGACCGACATCAGCGGATTCTTGGCAATGAAGGCGAAGATCGCCGGCGCCAGCGTGGTTTCGCCGAGGTTGCGCGGCGCCGACACCCGCACCAGCCCACGCGGCTCGGCGGTCTGGTCGGAGATCGTCGCGTCGAGGTCGTCGAGCTGCTGCAGCAGCTGGCTGGCTTCGCGGTAATAGGCCTCGCCGGCCTCGGTGAGGCTGAGCTTGCGGGTGGTCCGGTTCATCAGCCGGACCCCCAGGTAATCCTCGAGGTCGGTGACGTATTTCGACAGCAGCGCCTTGGAGCGCCCATGCTGCCGCGCCGCCGACGAGAAACCACCGGCATCGAACACCTGCACGAAGGCCCGGATGCGGGCGAGGTCCTGGCTCATGCGTTGCTGACCTGAACTGTGTAGATTGGCGGCATTCCTGGTGAACACCGCCTCAGCCACGCATAAGTCATCTCAAAAGCCTGAACAATGCCGCCCCTTGGTCTCGCTGAGATTAACGATAGGATGGGTCCCATGTCGCTCGAGCCCACCTTCAAGTCTATCTATCCACCCATGACCAAACCCGAAGCCCGTTCAACGCTTTACCGGCTGATCGAAGCCGGCCAGCTGGCCCATAAGGCGCTGCTGGTGCCGCTGCTCGACCGCGGCCTGGAGGCGGGCGACGACGCCGTGATCTTCGTGCTGCATGCCGAACTCGGGGCCAGCGAAGCGGCGCTGGCCGAACATCTGGGGCTGGAACCCGACGCGCTGCAACCGCGGCTCGCCCGCCTGATCGAGCGCGACATCGTCGTCCGCCAGGCCATCGGCCCCGACCTGACCGAGGGATTGGCGCTCACCGAACGCGGCGCCCGCATCCGCGAAGTGCTGGCCGCGAACTGGGAACAGCTCGAGGAAGCACTGTTTGCGGATCTGGACACCAAGAAGCGCAAGGGCCTCGGCAAGGCGCTGAAGCGGTTCGTGGAGCTGTTGCGGCTGGCGTGAGCGCCAACTGAGAGAGACGGCCCCCTCCCGGCCTCCCCCATGAAGGGGGAGGTGAAGAGTCGAGGCCTTGTCTTCGATCGTGCCAAGAGAACCAGCGGGGCACCTCCCCCCTTGTGGGGGAGGATGGGAGGGGGCCGTCTCTATCAGTCAGCTCACCCCACCACCCGCCCCACCCGCCGATCAAGCAGCATCACCGCCGTGATCACCACGAAGGCGAACAGCACCATGCCGCCGGCGAGGATGTGCGCCTTGTCCCATTCCAGCCGCTCGACAAAATCGTAGATCGCCATCGACACCAGCTTGGTCTTGCCGGGGATATTGCCGCCGATCATCAGCACCACGCCGAACTCCCCGACCGTGTGCGCGAAGGTGAGGATGGCGCCGGTGAGATAGCCGGTGCGCGACAGCGGGATCACCACGCGAAAGAAGGTGGTCCACCGCCCAGCGCCGAGCGTCGCCGCCGCCTCCAGCGGCTCGTCGCCCAGCGCCTCGAAGGCGGTGCGCAGCGGCTGCACCATGAAGGGCAGCGAGTAGAGCACCGAGGCGATCACCAGGCCCTCGAACGAGAAGGCAAGCGTGCGTGCCCCCCAGAGCGGCGCCAGAAGGCCGCCAGGGCCGTTCGGCCCGAACGCCAGCAGCAGGTAGAACCCCAGCACCGTGGGGGGCAACACCAGCGGCAGCGACACGATCGCCGCCACCGGTGGCTGCAGCGGCGATCGTGTCCGGCACAGCCACCAGGCGATGGGGGTGCCGACAGCTAACAGGATCAGGGTGACGATGAATGCCAGGGTCAGCGTCAGCCCGACGGGCTGTACGATCTCACTGGCATCAAGCATCTAGCTGTTCCTCACTGACCCGAGCCGACCTCGTAGCCGTATTTCTCGATGATGGCGCGCGCTTCGTCGCCCTTCAAGAACTCGAGGAAGGCGGCGGCCGCCGGATCGGTCTCGCCCGGCTTCAGCAGCACCGCATCCTGCAGGATCGGCGAGTAATCCTCGGCCGGCACCCGCCAGACCTGCGGGGCCGGCTTGTCGATCACCTGGCTCAGGGCCACGAAGCCCAGCTCGGCATTGGCGCTGTCGATGAACTGCAGCGCCTGGCTGATATTCTCGCCGGTGACGATCTTGGGGGTCACGGCCTCGGTGAGACCGAGCTTGTCGAGCGTTTCCATCGCCGCGGCGCCATAGGGCGCCGTCTTGGGATCGGCGACCGACAGATGCTGGAACTCATTGGCCGTCAGCACCGCAGCCCCATCGGTGAGGTCGAGCGTCGGCGAGTAGAGCACCACCTTGCCCACCGCATAGGTGAAGACCGTACCGTCGACGCCAAAGCCCTCCTTGACCGCCTGGGCTGGCCGCTTGTTGTCGGCCGACAGGAACACCTCGAACGGCGCGCCCTGGCTGATCTGGGTGTAGAGCGCCCCGGTGGCGCCGAAGCTGAAGGTCACCGTATCGCCGGTTTTAGCCGTGAACGCCGCGCCCAGTTCCTCGGCCGGCTTGGTGAAGTTGGCCGCCACGGCGGCGCTGACCTCGGCAGCAAGGGCCGGCGCGCTCATCAGCGCCAGCAGGCCGATGCCGAGCAGAAGGGGAATCCGACGCATGAAGTCCTCGATATGTCCGAATGGGGATATCGATAGTTGTGCCAATGCCAGCGGCATGCGGCAAGCGTTATTTTCGAGTGGACATATCCGCGTGCAGCGCGCTCAGCGCCTCGACGTCCCGGGCGATCGCCTTGCGCGTCGCCTCCTGCATGCCGCGATAGCGTTCCAGCACTTCGCGACCGGCCCCGGTCAGCGATGCCCCCTGCGTCGTGCCCCCGCGCGACGCTTCGACCAGCGGCGCGCCGAACCCCTCGTTGAGCGCCTGCACCAGCCCCCAGGCCCGCTTGTAGGACATCCCCATCCGCTTGGCTGCCTCGGAAATCGAGCCGGTCTCGGCGATCAGTTCCATCAGGTCGGCACGGCCGGGCCCGATATAGAAGCTGTCGCTGAGGGTGATGCGGAGGTGAGAGAGGCCGATGACCGTCGATCGCGATTTTCTAGCCAAGCTCTGCCTCCGCCGGCGCCCTCGCTTCACCCATAGCAGTTCGGATCATGGCTTTGCCACAATGCCGGAGGGGTATGGCTCCCGCCGCGTCGGTGGAGGTCTGAAGTGTCGTTCCGTGCCCTGCTCGTCTGTGTCCTCTCCGTCGCAGCCGCCTCCCCGGCCTTTGCCGGTGGCTCGCCGCTCGATGGCAAGTGGGCGCTTGAGGAACTGCGCGATGGCATCGTGACATCAGGGGTGCACACCACGCTGGAAGTCGCGCCTGGTGGGCGGGTCGGCGGCAACGGCGGCTGCAACGGCTATGGCGGCAGCGTCAGCGTTGACGACGACACCTTGCGGTTCACCGATATCGTCTGGACCGAGCTGGCATGCGAGCCAGCAACCATGGCGCAGGAGGCGAGCTTCCTCGCTGTCCTCGCTGCCGCCGCCAGATTTCACGCCGAGGCTGGTGTCCTGGTCCTCATCGACAGCGCCGGCAGCAAGCTGGCGACGCTGCGAGCGCTCTGACCAGTCTAGTTCTGCTTCAGCGCCGCCGCTTCGCGCGCCAGCGTCTCGATCCGCTTCCAGTCCTTGCTGGCAATGGCATCGGCCGGCATGATCCACGAGCCGCCGACGCAGATCACATTGGGCAGCGCCAGGTATTCTTTGGCCTTCTGCATATCGATGCCGCCGGTCGGGCAGAAGGTGATGTCGGCCAGCGGGCTCGCATAGGCCTTCAGCACCTTGACCCCACCCAAGGCTTCGGCCGGGAAGAACTTAAGGAACGAGTAACCATGTTCCGAGGCGGTCATCGCCTCGGTCGGGGTGCCGATCCCCGGCAGCAGCGGAATCTTGTGCTCCTCGGCCGCCTCGAGTAGCCGCGGCGACGCGCCGGGCGACACCATGAACTGGCAGCCGGCATCGACCGAATGGCCCATCTGCAGCGGCGAGCGCACCGTACCCGAGCCGACCACGGCGCCCGAAACCTTGGCCATTTCCTCGATGATCTGCAGCGCATGCGGAGTACGCAACGTCACTTCCAGCACCGGCAGGCCGCCGGCAACCAGCGCTTCGGCCAGCGGGCGCGCCGCCGATACATCGTCCAGCACAATCACCGGGATCACCGGCGCAAGCGAGAGAGTCTGGCGAAGGGCGGCGGCGTCTTGCGGCATGGCGATCCTCGAGGGGCTGTCGTTCGGCGAGAGCGTTAGGCACTTGCCGCATGCCGATCAAGCCAAATCGCGACATTGAAATAGACGCCAATCGACCTTAAGTGTCCCACCTGTCTGGAGGGACGGTCCGGTGCAGCTCATCAATGCTCTCACCCCACTTGAGGAGGCTCGCGCCATCCTCGCGGAGAGTTTCGACCTCAAGTTCACCAAGGCGGTCGAACGCGTCACATCGCGCGTCTACGAGCGGGTGAAAGACCGCATCCCCGAGATCGAATGGCCCTTCTATGCGCCGCTGATCCTGCAGATCAACCGGCTGAAGAAGGAGAAGGATGCCGTCATCCTCGCCCACAACTACCAGTCGCCGCAGATCTACCATGGCGTTGCCGATATCGTGGGCGACAGTCTGCAGCTTGCCATCGAGGCCACCAAGGTCAAGCAGTCGATCATCGTGCAGTGCGGCGTGCACTTCATGGCCGAGACGTCGAAGCTGCTGAACCCGAAAAAGACCGTGCTGATCCCCGACAGCCGCGCCGGCTGCTCGCTGGCCTCCTCGATTACCCCCGAGGATGTCATCGCCATGCGGGCCCAGTATCCGGGTGTGCCTGTCATTACCTACGTCAACACCTCGGCCGCGGTGAAGGCCGTGACCGATGTGTGCTGCACCTCGTCCAACGCCGCCGACATCGTCAACGGCGTCGCCGGCGACACGGTGATCATGATCCCCGACCAGTACCTGGCACGCAACACCGCCAAGAAGACTGCCAAGAAGGTCATCACCTGGGCCGGCTCGTGCGAAGTGCACGAGACCTTCACTGCCGACGACATTGCCGAACTGCGCCACGCCTACCCGACGGCCAAGATCATCGCTCACCCCGAATGCCCGCCCGAGGTGATCGATGCGGTGGATTTCGCCGGCTCGACCGCCGCGATGATCGACTATGTGAAGACCCAGAAGCCGCCGCGCGTGGTGATGGTCACCGAGTGCTCGATGTCCGACAACGTGGCGTCCGAAGCGACCGGCGTCGATTTCCTGCGCGGCTGCAACATCTGCCCGCACATGAAGCGCATCAACCTCGAAAACGTGCTGTGGTCGCTCCATACCATGAGCGAGGAAGTGACGGTCGCCGAGGAACTGCTCGAACCCGCCCGCGCTGCCGTGCAGCGGATGATCGATTTTTCGAAGAAGCGCGACTGAGCGCGGCGCAAACTAGCCAACGCCGGCGCGGGCACCGGCTTCTCGCATAGCCGCAGCTAAGCCCACCCAGTATCGGCGGCTATGGACTTTCGTCTAGCTCATTGCCGGACAGTCCGTATGCCGGGCGTTCCAAGCTCAATCAAATCAAGCGCGTGCCTGACTTTGAGGGTTGCGCGACTCCGATGCCGCGCTAGATTTGCGGCATCGGGCCACGACTTCCCGGCCCGCAACCGAGGGGTAAAGCGTCGTGCCACATTCCTTCAAGATCACTGCCGCCAAGGGCGGCCAGTTCGTTGCGAAGTACGTCTACAATGCCGAGACCATTTTCTGGTCCGAGAACTATGCGGGCAAGGACAGCGCCAAGAACGCCATTGCCTCGCTGAAGAAGAACGCCGCCGGTGCCGCGGTGGTGGATACCGCCAAGGGCGAGACCGGCAAAGGCTACCGCTTCGAGCTGGCAGCCTCCAAGGACGGCCAGACCTTCGTTCGCTTCGTTGCCTCGAACGGCGAGACCATGGTCCGGACCGAGACCTACAAATCGAAGTCCAGCGCCAAAAACGCCATAGAATCGCTTAAGAAGCGCGCCGCAGACACCCCGGTGGTCGACGAGGCCTGATCCGGGCGTTCGCCCGGGGGAGACCGATGACTTTCACTGATAACGTCCTCAACGCCGACGGTGCCCTCATCGTCGGCGCTGGCCTTGCTGGCCTGTTCTGCGCGCTGAAACTGGCGCCCCGCCCCGTCACCGTCATTTCCCCCGTGCCGCTCGGCAACGGCGCATCGTCCGCCTGGGCCCAGGGCGGCGTCGCGGCGGCGGTCGGCCCCGGCGACACCTCGCATGCCCATGCCGTCGACACCGAGATCGCCGGCGCCGGCATCGTCGATGAGGATGAAGCGGAATCGGTCACTGCCGAGGCCGCGGCCCGCATCGAAGATCTCGCCCGCTGGGGCACCCCCTTCGATCGCGACGAGCTCGGCCATTATGTGTTGAGCAAGGAGGCGGCGCACTCGCGCAACCGGGTGGTGCGCGTCGAAGGCGACCGCGCCGGCTACGCCATCATGCAGGCGATCATCGCCGAGGTGCGCAAGACCCCGTCGATCCGCATCGTCGAGGGGCTCACCGTCGTCGATCTTGCCCGCGCCGATGGCCGCATCATCGGCGTCTATGCGCGCAAACTGGGCGATCGCTATGCCGAGCCGGTGCTGGTCCGCGCCCGCGCGACGGTGCTCGCGGCCGGCGGGCTTGGCGGCCTCTACGCCGTGACCACCAATCCCTCAGGCGTGCGCGGTCATGCCATGGGCATGGCGGCCCGCGCCGGCGCGCTGATCGCAGACCCGGAATTCGTGCAGTTCCACCCCACCGCCATCGCCACCGGCGCCGACCCTGCGCCGCTCGCCACCGAGGCGCTGCGGGGCGAAGGCGCCATCCTCGTCAACGACCTCGGCGAGCGCTTCATGCTGGCGGTGCATCCCGACGCGGAACTGGCGCCGCGCGACATCGTCGCCCGCGCCAATTACCGTGAGATCAAGGCCGGCCGGAAGGTGTTCCTCGATACCCGCGAGGCCATCGGCGCACGCATCCTCACCGCTTTCCCCACGGTCGCCAAATACTGCACCGATTTCGGCATCGACCCGGTGAGCCAACCCATCCCGGTGACCCCGGCGGCGCATTATCACATGGGCGGGGTCAAGGTCGAAGCCAATGGCCGCACCTCGCTGCCGGGCCTGTGGGCCGCCGGCGAGTGTTCCTCGACCGGGCTGCACGGCGCCAACCGCCTCGCCTCTAACTCGCTGCTCGAGGCGGTGGTCTATGGCGCCCGCATCGCCGCCGATATCTCCGGCCTCGAGCCGCTGCGCAACCCGCTCGCCCCCTTCCCCGGCATCGGCTGGGACCCGGTCGAAGGCGAGATGGTCGAGGAGCGGCTGCGCAACCACGTGTCGGTGAAGGAGTTGCGCCGCACCATGACCGACCTCGTCGGTGTCGAGCGCAACGCCGCGGACCTGCGCACCGCGCTGCGCCGCATCGCCGAGATCGAAGCCACCGCGCAGGGCGTTACCCGCTCGTTCCTCAACATGACCACCTCGGCGACCCTCGTTGCGGCCGGTGCGTTGCAGCGCGAGGAAAGCCGCGGCGGCCATTTCCGCACCGATTTCCCCGAACCGCGCCCCGAATGGGAGCACCACACCGAAATGACCCTGGAAGACGCCCTCGCGATCCGCGCGGGGGCGTAGGACCGAATACCGCCGATGGCGCAGTCGGCTAACCCTACTCCTCCCCGAGCAGATACGCCGCCACCGCCTCGCGATCCTCGTCGGTCCAGTACGAGGTGCCGTCGGCGATCACTTCGCCCATGGCGCCGTCCAGCTCGTCCAGCTCCGGGGTGAATCCATCGCTCAGCGCACTGGCGATCGAGGCGACGTCATAGCCTTCGTTCCTGAGCCGCTCGGCGGTGAGCGCCGGCGCCTTGCCGCCGATGCCGCCGGCCGGGTTGCCGGTGAGTTCCTTGCCCTTCTCCACCGCGCCGAGCAGGTTGCGCGGCGAGTGGCACATCACGCAGTGCCCCGGCCCCTCGGCCAGGTAGCGCCCGCGGTTCCAGCGTTCGGAATGGCTGGTATCGGCCTCGTAGCGACGCGGCGTGAAGAACAGGTTCTTCCAACCCGCCACCAGCGGTCGCAGGCCGAACGGGAAGGCGACCTCATGCGGCCTGGCGGAACTGGTGACCGGCGGCACCTGCTGCAGCGCCGCATAGAGATCGGCAACATCCTGGTCGCTCATCAGGGTGTAGTTTTCATAGGGAAACGCCGGGTAGAGGTGCCCCGCCGGCCCCTCGCCATCGCTGATTGCCCTGGAGAACTGCGCCAGCGTCCAGCCGCCGATGCCGGCCTTGGGGTCCGAGGTGATGTTGGGCGCATAGAACGTGCCGAACGGCGTCGCCAACCCGGGGCCGCCGCCAAGCTCCGGCACGCCGTTCCGCTTGTCGGTATGGCAGGTGATGCAGTCGCCCAGCCGCAGCAGGTACTGCCCACGCGCCACGTCGCCGGTGAGCGTCAGGTCGCGCGCCGCGCCCTGCACGGGTTTCAGCATGTAGACAGCAACCGCCACTCCCAGCAGCACCGCTACGAGGAGCATCGAGACCCAGTGACGCATTTGAGCGTCTTCCTCCAGCTCGCGGGCGCGATCGCAGTGTGGCGATCCGCCCGCTCGCCCCCCGGGCGGCACCTGACCAGCGCCGCCAATCACCCGCAACTGACGAGCCCGTGAGGTCGCGGAATCAGCTAGCCTCGCTCCGGACCGCGAGGGGGGCGGCCTCGACCATGGCGCAAATCATCGAGGCGCGAGCCGTGTCCAAGCGGTTCCGGCAGCACCGCCGGTTCCCCGGCTTCTTCGGCGCGCTGAAGACGCTGGTCACATCAGAATACACCGAGGTCGAGGCGGTCACCGATGTGAGCTTTGCCATCGCCCCGGGCGAGGCCGTGGGCTATCTCGGCCCCAACGGCGCCGGCAAATCGACGATGATCAAGATGATGACCGGCATCCTGGTGCCGTCGGCCGGCGAGATCAGCGTGCTCGGCCGTGTGCCGCATCGTGAGCGGCAGGCCAACGCGCGTGAGATCGGCGTCGTCTTTGGCCAGCGCAGCCAGCTCTGGTGGGATCTGCCGGTGGTCGATTCGTTCGAATTGCACCGCGAGATCTACGCCATCCCGCGTCCGCGCTTCGACGCGAACCTGAAATCACTGAGCCAGTTGCTCGAGCTCGAACCCTTCCTCGAACGCGCTGTGCGTCAGCTCAGCCTTGGCCAGCGCATGCGCGCCGAGATCGTGATGGCGCTGCTGCACGACCCGAAAATCCTGTTCCTCGACGAGCCGACGATCGGCCTCGACGTCGTCGCCAAGGATGCGGTGCGCAAGTTCCTGTCACGCGTCAACCGCGAGCGCGGCACCACCATCATCCTCACCACCCACGACCTGCAGGATATCGAGGAGATCTGCCCGCGGCTGATCATGGTCGACCACAGCCGGCTGATCTTCGATGGCGAAACAGCCAAGCTGCGCAGCGCGCTGGGCTCGGCCCGCCGGCTGATGCTGGAATTCGCCGCCGACCCCGGCCGGCTCGAACTGCAATCGGCGCGTCTCACCTCCGACGATGGCTTGCGCAAGCACTACCTGCTGGAACGCGACGACATCTCGCTGGTGCAGGTGCTCGACGAGATCGGCGATACCACCCAGCTCAAGGACATCTCGGTCGAAGAGCCCAATATCGAAGAGGTGATCCGCACCTTCTACCAGCGCCGCAACGCAGAGTTGCCGGCGCGATGAGCGTCTATTTCGCCTTCGCCCGCAGCGCTTTCCTGACCCAGCTCGCCTATCGCAACGAGGTCTGGGCCAACATGATCGGCAAGCTGGTGCAGGTGTTCGCCCGCGTCGCCATCTGGGTCGCCATCTATGGCGGCACGGCCAGCATTGCCGGCGTCAGCCTCAAGCAGATGGTCACCTATGCGCTGCTCGGCGGTGCGGTGACGGGGGCGATGCGCTACGAGGGCATCGTCAGCGGCATAGGTCGGGCGCTCCGCACCGGCGACGTCGCCGTCTGGCTGGTGAAACCGGCCAGCTTCCCGCTCTATGTGCTGGCCCATGCCATGGGCGATGCCGCGTTCCGGTTTGTCATCCTGGTAGTGCCGACCGTGGCCGTCGTCGCGGTGGTCTATGGCATGCTGCCGCCGGCCAGCCCCTTTCACGGCGTGATGTTCGTCGCCTACGCCCTCGTCGCCTATGCCATCATCGCCCTGCTGGCGGCATTGTTCGGGCTCATCTCGTTCTGGCTGCTCACCTCGTTCTCGCTCGAGTGGATGATGCAGGCGATCCTCAACCTGCTCTCGGGCCAGCTGATCCCGTTCTGGTTCTTCCCGGCCCAGGTTGCCGCCATCGCCGCCCACCTGCCCTTCGCCTGGATCGTCTACTACCCCTCGGCGGTGTGGCTCGGCCGGCTCGATGTCACCGAGACGCTCGCCTATTTCGGGCTGGGCCTCGGCTGGGCGGCGCTGCTGGCGGTTGGCGTGGCGCTGCTCTGGCGCAAGGCCTCCACCCGCATCGTCGTGCAGGGTGGCTGAGATGCTCAGAACCCTCCGCATCCTGCCCCGCCTGGCGCTGATGTACCTGCGCTCGCAGATGGAATATCGCGGCGCCTTCTGGATCGATCGCATCGCCCAGATCATCACCTATGCGAGCTCCTTTGCGGTGATCTGGATACTCGCCGATCGCTTCGGCACGCTGGCCGGCTGGAACTGGTCGGAGCTGGCGCTGCTCTTCTCGTTCCACCTGCTCGGCTATTCGCTCGGCGCCTGCATGAGCTTCACCCAGATGCGCCAGCTCGAGGAAGCCGTGCGGCTCGGCACGCTCGACACGCTGCTCACCAAGCCGATCAGCCCATGGGCCTACATGGTGTTCTCCGGCCTCAACCCCGGCTACACCGGCCACGCCCTGCTCGGCATCGGCATGATGGGCTGGGCCCTCTCGATCGTCGCAGTACCCTGGTCGATCGGCTGGGTCACCTACTTCATCGGCGCGCTGCTCAGCGCCGCCATGGTCACCGGCGCGACACTGACCATGATCGGCGCTACGGCGCTGATCTGGACCCGCTCCAATCACCTCTATTCGCTGTTCTTCGGCTTCTGGGAGCTGTCGCGCTACCCGCTCAACATCTTCCCCACCGCCATCCAGGCGACCATGCTGAGCTTCGTGCCGCTCGGCTTCATGGCCGCAGTGCCGGTCGCGGTGCTGCTCGGCAAACCCGTGCCGATCCTCGGCGATTGGGCCGGTCCGGCGGCGCTGTTGGCCGGCCCGTTCTTCGTGGCATTGGCCATGTGGCAGTGGCGCTACGCGCTCGATCGCTACCAGGGGGCGGGCGGCTGAGCGTTACTGTGCCGCCCCGTTTTGAGCCAAGCTTGACCTACCCACCGGCGTCATCCCCGCGAAGGCGGGGACCCAGCGGGATCTCTCACCTCCAAGCGGGTGCCGCAGCATCCCACCAGGTTCCCGCCTACGCGGGAATGACAGCAGTGTGAGTTGGACCAGGGCTGGTCCCACCCTCCGTGCGCCCGTCAGCCCCTGGCCAGCACCGCGTCGACTTCGCCGCGGGTCGGTGGGTGGCAGCCGACGAACTGGCAGTTGAGCCCCGCCGCCACCGCGCCGAAGCGCAGCATCGCATTCAGCGCCGCATCGTCCATCGCCCTGAGCTTGCCCGGCTTGAGGTTGCCCTGCTCGTTGAGCAGGGTGAGCACCGCCGCCATCAGCGTATCGCCGGCCCCCACCGTGTCGCCGAACGGCACCGCCGGATAGACGCCCTGCCTGGCCGAGCCGGATTTGGTGAAGGCGCGACTACCTTCGTCGCCGAAGGTGACGATCACCAGCTCGCAATTGGCCCGCCCGAGAAAATCGGCGGTGTACTTCGTCACCAGCGCCTCAACCTCGGCCGGCGTCAGCTCGGTGGCGCGCACCGCGCGGTTCTGTTCCAGCGACGCCAGATCCTCGATCGACACCTTCACCAGGTTGACGATGTCGAGAAAGCTCGAGAGCCGCGCCTTGTAGCCGGCAAAATCCGGCACCAGCGACGGCCGGACATTGGGATCCATGGTCAGTGTCGCGCCACGCCGCGCCGCTTCCCTGGCCACATCCATCCAGATCGCCGCGTCCTCGGGTTCGATCGGGCAGAAGCCGCCGACCTGGAAGGCTTCGAGCTTGGCCGGCAGCGCCGCGATCAGGCCTTCGCGGGTGAAGGCGCGGTCGGCGTTGCGGTAGAAGCCGTACTGCGCGCTTTTCTTGGCATCGAAGGTGACCACCGCCAGCGTGGTGTAGGCCTCGACCCGCTCGCTGAGCAGCGGCTTCACCCCGGCCTCCGCCAGCGGCGCCAACAGGTACGTGCCGAGCCCGTCGGTGCTGATCGGGCACAGGAACCCGGTATCGTTGCCGAGCTTCGACAGCGCGATGGCACAGTTATAGGGCGAGCCGCCCTGGTGTGCCACGAGGCGGATGACGCCGTCGGGCCCGACCGGCTCAGAAATCAGGTCGATCAGGCTTTCGCCACCCACTACGAACATAGAGACTTCCCCAAGCTGGATTTTGGCATCGTTACAATGCCGCTGCGCCGATGTTCAAGCTCAGGAGGCAAGCGCTCCGGGGATGAAGGCATCACGCCGGAAATCCGATGGCGACATGCCGGCGATCTTGCGGAACGATTTGTTGAAGGCGCTGAGTGAGCCGAAGCCGGATTCCATCGCGACGCGCAGCACATTGGCATCGTCACGCAGCAGCAGCGCCTGGGCGTAGCTCAGCCGCAACAGGCTCACATACTCGTTGAGCGTCATGCCGGTGGAGCGCTTGAAGATGCTCATGGCGTATTTCGGATGGAGGTTCGCCGCCCGCGCGATATCGACCGAGTCGATCTCGTGCAGGAAGTTCTCGGCGATGTAGTCGCACATCCTGCCGACATTGCGCGACGACTGCACTTCGGCGGTTTCCACCGTATGGCCGGCGGCCTTGCTGTTGCCCACCAGTTCGTAAGGCTCGAACCGCACCCGTTCGAGCCGCAGCAGCAATTCGTCGACGGCATGCTGCGCCTTCACCGGGTCGCCGGAACGGGCATAGCGATTCCAGCGCTCGAAATTGTGGGCGTCGGAATCATCGGGGGTGCAGCTCAGGAGCGTCGTGCCCTGCATCAGCTTGTGCGGCACGTCCTCGGGCAGCCTGAGCCGGAAGAAGTGCATCAGCGGCAGATGGGCGCCGGCATAGATGGCGTCGTCGCTCAGGTCGTACATCTGGTGCGGCAGCCCGCCCCAGAACAGCACCATGTGCCCGGCCGAGAGGGTCAGCTCGTGTGTGTGCATGCGGTAATGCACGGTGCCGGCCACGATGAAATTGACTTCCACCTGCGCGTGCCAATGCGGTTTCAGCATCACCAGCGGGTGGTTGTGGAAGGTCGAAAGGATCGTCGGGTGGGCCTCAACGCTGCTGGCGTTGGGCTGGTACACGGGCCGCTGCTGCACCTTACTTTCCGCCAAGTCGAGTTTCCCTTTGTCGCGGACATGCGCCTTTGGTCGCATATTCTAACCACGCTTGCCCAAGGCGAGCCAAATGAAAACGGGAGGAATAGATGACTACCACCGCATCGCGTTGGCGCCATGCGCTCGCCATTGCTGCAGCTGCCGGCGTCTCCATGCTCACCATGACCGCGGCCATGGCCGTCGATGTCACCGTCTGGGCCTGGGATACCAATTTCAACGGCGCCGCCATGAAGGAAGCCGCGTCGCGCTATGCTCCCACGCATCCGGACGTGAACATCAAGATCGACGACAGCATGCAGCAGGAGGATATCCGCCAGAAGCTGCAGACCCAGCTGCTCGCCGGCGACACCACCGGCCTGCCCGACATCGTCTTGATCCAGGACGACGTTGCGCAGAAGTACCTGCAGTCGTTCCCGGGCGCCTTCGTGCCGCTGTCGGACTCGATCGATATGACCGCCTTCGCGCCCTACAAGGTCGCGGCCGCCACCCATGACGGCAAATCCTACTCGCTGCCCTTCGACTCCGGCGTCACGGGCCTGTTCTACCGCGCCGACTACCTCAAGGAAGCCGGCTACGAAGCCGACGCTCTCAAGGACCTGACCTGGGACAAGTTCATCCAGATCGGCAAGGACGTGAAGGCCAAGACCGGCCACAATCTCATTGCCCTCGACCTCAACGGCAGCGGCCTCATCCGCATCATGATGCAGTCGGCCGGCGTCTGGTATTTCAACGCCGATGGCAGCCTCAACATCGTCGACAACAAGCCGCTGAAAGCCGCACTCGAGACCTACGCCAAGATCTGGCAGGCCGATATCGTGAAACCCGCGTCCGGCTGGACCGAGTTCACCGGCGCCTTCACCTCCGGGGAAACCGCCGTGGCGCTCAACGGCGTGTGGATGACCGGCACCATCAAGTCGCAGCCCGACCAGGCCGGCAAGTGGGGCGTCGCGCCCATTCCGAAGCTCGAAGGCGTCGAAGGCGCCACCGGCTACTCCAACGAAGGCGGCTCTAGCTGGTACGTGCTGTCGTCGGGCGCCGGCAAGGATGCTGCCGTCGATTTCCTCAAGTCCGTCTGGGCGACCGATGTCGACTTCTACCAGAAGATCCTGATCGGCCAGGGGGCGTTCAGCACCTGGCTCCCGGCTTCGGCCGGCGATGCCTACAAGGCCTCGGACGACTTCTTCGGCGGCCAGCCGGTGTGGGCGAACTTCTCCGAGTGGCAGGCCAAGATCCCGAGCATCGACTACGGCATCTACACCGCCGAGGTGGACGCGGCCGTGGTGGCTCAGTTGCCGACCATCACCCAGGGCGGCAGCGTCGACGACGCGCTCAAGGCCATCAACGACCAGGCCAGCCAGCAGATGCAGTAACGGGTTCGGAGGCGGGCTTCGCGCACCGCCTCCTCCTCCCATTGGCGGTCGCACTTCCTTGCCGGAGTGCGACCGGCAGCCATTGTGTAGTCGCCTGTCGGGGGAGTTGGCATGGCAAACGCAAGACTTGGCCGAACCGAGCACATCACCGGCTGGACGTTCATCGCGCCCGCCCTCGTGCTGCTCGGCATCTTCATGCTCTATCCGATCCTCTGGTCGCTCTGGATGAGCTTCCAGGTCGGCAAGGGGATGAACTTCAGTTTCGGCGGCTTCGCCAACATCGTCCGCCTGACCAAGGATCCGGTGTTCATCCGCGCCCTGGTCAACACCCTGACCTTCCTCGTCGTGCAGGTGCCGATCATGATCGGCCTGGCGCTGCTGGCAGCAGTGGCGCTGAACGATCCCAAGCTGCGTTTCCGCGGATTCTTCCGCACCGCGATTTTTCTGCCCTGCGTCACCTCGCTGATCGCCTACTCGACCCTGTTCAAGTCGATGTTCGCCACCGACGGCATCGTCAACAAGATGCTGATGGCAGTCTGGATCATCCAGGAGCCGATCCATTGGCTGCAGGATCCGTTCTGGGCCAAGATCCTGATCATCATCGCCATCACCTGGCGCTGGACCGGCTACAACATGGTGTTCTACCTGGCGGCGCTGCAGAACGTCGACCGCTCGATCTACGAAGCGGCCCGCATCGACGGCGCCTCGGGCTGGGACCAGTTCTGGCAGATCACCGTGCCGATGCTGAAGCCGGTGATCCTGTTCACCACCATCGTCTCGACCATCGGCACGCTGCAGCTGTTCGACGAGGTCAACAACATCACCCAGGGCGGCCCATCGGATTCGACGCTGACCCTGTCGCTCTACATCTACAACCTGACCTTCAAGTTCATGCCCAGCTTCGGCTACTCGGCCACGGTTTCCTGGGTCATCGTGCTGCTCGTCGCCGTCCTGAGCTTCGCACAATTCGTCATCGCACGGGATCGCAGCAAATGACCGACCAGGCCCTTCCCCTCGCCGCCTCCCGGATCGAGCGCCGCACCCGCTCGTTCAACCTGCCGAACTTCATTGCCCGCGCCGTCAAGTACCTGCTGTTGAGTCTGGCGGCCTTCGTCTCGATCTTCCCGTTCTTCTGGATGGTGGTGGGCGCCACCAACCGCTCGGTCGATATCGGCATCGGCAAGGCGACGTTCGGCGATCAGCTGTTCGTCAACGCCGCCAACTTCTTCGCCACCGTCGATGCCCCGCGCATCTTCTGGAACTCGGCGTTCATCGCACTGGTCGGCACCGTGCTGACGCTCGCCATCTCGTCGCTCGCCGGCTACGGCTTCGAGATGTTTCGCAGCAAGTTCCGCGAACGCATCTTCACCCTGATGCTGTTGCTGCTGTCGATCCCGTTCGCGGCGCTGATGGTGCCGCTGTTCGTGATGATCTCGTCGTTCAAGCTGGTCGGCACGGTAGCAGCGGTGGTGCTGCCCGGCATCGCCTCGATCTTCATCATCTTCTACTTCCGCCAGGCGACCAAGGCGTTCCCCGGCGAGTTGCGCGACGCAGCCCGGGTGGACGGGCTCAACGAGTGGCAGATCTTTTTCTACATCTACCTGCCGACCATGCGCTCGACCTACGCGGCCGCCATCATCATCGTGTTCATGGCCAACTGGAACAACTACCTCTGGCCGCTGATCGTGCTCAACAAGCCTGAGCAGAAGACCGCGACGCTCGTCATTTCGTCACTGACCTCGTCCTATACCCCCGATTTCGGCATGATCCTGTTCGGCACCATCCTCGCCACGCTGCCGACGCTCATCATCTTCTTCCTGCTCCAGCGCCGCTTCGTCGAAGGCATGCTGGGCGCGGTGAAATAACGACTAACCGCTAGTTGCCCCGGCGGCAGGAATCGCTGCCGCTGGAGCCCGATTTCTTGAGGAGAATACCATGACCATTCAGGCCCCCATCCGCTGGGGTATCATCGGCCCGGGCGCCATCGCCAAGGATTTTACCCGCGGTCTCAAGGACTCGCGGCTGGGTAAGCTCGAGGCCATTGCCACCCGCAACCCGAACAAGCCCGGCCTCGCTCAGGATTTCCCCGGCGCCCGCGTCATTCACGGCTATGACGCGCTGCTCGCCGACCCCAATGTCGACGCGGTCTACCTCGCTTTGCCTCATACCGGCCACGCCGAATGGGCGATCAAGGCTGCTGAAGCCGGCAAGCACGTACTGGTCGAAAAGCCGATGGCGCTCACCGCCTTCGAAGTCGACGCGGTGATCCACGCCCACAAGAAGGCCGGCACCTTTGTCGGCGAAGCCTTCATGTACCGGCTCCACCCGCAGACCCAGAAGCTCTGGGAACTGGTCAATTCCGGTACCATCGGCGAAGTGCGCGCCATCAAGTCGAGCTTCGGCTTCCAGATGGGCAAGTTCATCCCCGACCACCGGATCTTCGCCTCCGAACTCGCCGGCGGCGGCATCCTCGATGTCGGCGGCTACCCGGTCTCGATGTCGCGCTTCATCGCCGGCGCCTCGCTTGGCCGGCCATTCGCCGATCCGGTGAAGGTGTCGGGTATGGCCCGCCTCAACGCTGAAGGCACCGATGATTGGGCCGCGGCGCTGCTGCAGTTCGAGAACGGCATCATCGCTGAAGTCAGCTGCTCGGTATTCGTCAACCAGGACAACGTGCTGCGCATCCTCGGCTCCGAAGGCCGCATCGAGGTGCCGAACTTCTGGTTCGCCGATGGCGGCCGCGAAGGTGGCGACGGCAAGATCGACATCATCCGCAATGACGGCAGCCGCGAGACCATCAGCGTCGGCAAGCAGAAGCACCTGTTCTCGTTCGAAGCCGATGCCGCTGCCGAAGCCATCCTCGCCGGTCGTCAGGAGCTGACCGCACCCGGCATGACCTGGGCCGACAGCCTCGGCCAGGCCCGGGCGCTCGACAAGTGGCGCGCCGATGCCGGCATCGAGTTCAGCATCGAGAAGTCGAACCGCCGCATCAACACGCTGTCCGGCCGCCCGCTGAAATCCGGCGGGACGGTAATCCCCAAGCGCAGCATCCCGGGCGTCAGGAAGGCGGCATCCGCCGTTGCCCTCGGTTTCGAGGATTTCCGCACCTTCGCCTCGGGAGCAATCCTGCTCGATGCGTTCTGGGAAAAGGGCGGCAACATCTTCGACACCGCCTTCATCTATGCCGGCGGCTACACCGAAAAGCTGTTCGGCGAGTGGCAGAAATCGCGCGGCGTGCGCGAAGAGGCCGTGGTGATCGGCAAGGGCGCACATAGCCCGCTGGTCTACCCCGATGTCATTGCCAAGCAGTTGACCCAGTCGCTCGATCGCCTGCAGACCGACTATGTCGATGTCTACTTCATGCACCGCGACAACCTCGACGTGCCGGTTGGCGAGTTCGTCGACGCCATGGATGCCGAGGTCAAGAAGGGCCGCATCCGCGGACCGTTCGGCGGTTCGAACTGGACCCGCGAGCGCTTCGACGAGGCCATTGCCTATGCCGACAAGCACGGCAAGCAGCGGCCGGGGGCGCTTTCCAACAACTTCGCCCTCGCCGAGATGCTCGACCCGATCTGGGCCGGCTGCGTCACCTCGTCGACGGCGGAATGGAAGCAGTGGCTGAGGGATCGCCAGATCCCGAACTTCTCCTGGTCGAGCCAGGCCCGCGGCTTCTTCACCGATCTCGCCGGCCGCGACAAGCGTGACAATGAGGAAATGGTCCGCGTCTGGTACAACGAGCAGAACTTCGTCCGCCGCGACCGCGCGATCGAACTGGCCACCAAGCTCGGCAAGAGCCCGATCCACGTGGCCCTCGCCTACGTGCTGGCCCAGGACTTCCCGTCCATCCCGCTGATCGGGCCACGCAAGCTCGGCGAACTCGACGACAGCATGAACGCCTTCGACATCAAGCTGACGCCGGAACAGGTGGCCTGGCTGGAGGGGTGATCCCTCCGGCAGGAATACTGAAGCAGACGCCCCCTCCCATCCTCCCCCATTATGGGGGAGGTGCCCTGCCGGTGTTTTTGGCAGCATCGAGCCACAGCCCAGACTCTTCACCTCCCCCTTTATGGGCCTGTTGCGTAATCGCGATTTGTGATTCCGTTTTGGGTGATTGAGGAGGCCGACGATGGCGATCAAGCGGACGGGTCAGCTTGGGTTCTCGGATGCAGTGATCGAGGGAGCAGCCGGTCCGCTG
>JAESFN010000117.1_pt1 | contig 140512 bp, 67 predicted proteins | sample 9269411 | NCBI WGS metagenome assembly JAESFN01 (sample SAMN14505399, study PRJNA617100) | algae metagenome | isolation source: Iphinoe sp. HA4291-MV1 and co-occurring heterotrophs from trail next to... | place: USA: Maunawili Falls, Hawaii | collected 2009-07-25
TGAAGGTATACGTGGTTGTAGTTGTATTATTCAGCGCTGGCGCCCAGCTGCCAGTGACGCCGTTGTTGGAGGTGGTTGGTAAGGCAGTTAACGTGGTTCCTGAACAGATCGGCGCCACCGCAGTAAATGCCGGTGTGATCTGGTTGGTGATCACGATATCCATGGTGGTTGTGGTGCCGCACTGTCCGGCGTCTGGCGTAAAGGTATAGGTGGTTGTTCCTGCTGTTGATGTGTTGATGGTAGCGGGGTTCCAGGTACCGGTAATATTATTGGTGGATGTTGTTGGTAATGCCGGTGCTGCACTGTTCAGACAAAGTGGTCCTATTTGTGTAAATGTTGGTGTGATCTGGTTGGTGATCACGATGTCCATGGTGGCTGTGGTGCCGCACTGTCCGGCTGCTGGTGTAAAGGTATATGTCGTTGTTCCTGCTGTGGCTGTGTTGATTGTCGCCGGGTTCCAGGTACCGGTAATATTATTGGTGGATGTAGTTGGCAGGGCCGGTGCTGCACTGTTCAGGCAAAGCGGTCCTATCTGCGTAAATGTTGGAGTGATCTGGTTGGTGATCACAATGTCCATGGTAGCTGTGGTGCCACACTGACCTGCATCCGGTGTAAAGGTATAGGTGGTTGTTCCTACTGTGGCCGTATTGATCGTTGCGGGGTTCCAGGTACCTGTAATGTTATTAGTAGAGACTACTGGTAATGTTGGTGCTGCACTGTTCAGACAAAGTGGTCCAATCTGTGTAAATGTTGGTGTGATCTGGTTGGTGATCACAATGTCCATGGTGGTTGTGGTACCGCACTGTCCGGCGGTTGGCGTAAAGTTATAGGTGGTTGTTCCCGCCGTGGCCGTATTGATCGTTGCGGGGTTCCAGGTACCATTGATTCCATTGGCAGAGGTTGCTGGTAACGCTTGTGCTGCACTGTTCAGACAAAGTGGAGCTATCTGTGTAAAGGTTGGTGTGATCTGGTTGGTGATCACAATATCCATGGTCACTGTGGTACCGCACTGTCCTGCTGTTGGTGTAAAAGTATAGGTCGTTGTTCCTGCTGTTACCGTATTGATCGTTGCCGGGTTCCAGGTACCATTGATTCCATTGACAGAGACTGCTGGCAATGCCGGGGCAGCACTGTTCAGACAGAGCGGTCCTATCTGTGCAAAGGTCGGTGTGATCTGGCTGGTGATCACAATGTCCATGGTCGCTGTGGTACCGCACTGTCCTGCGTCCGGTGTAAAGGTATAAGTGGTTGTTCCCGCCGTAGCCGTATTGATCGTTGCTGGGTTCCAGGTACCTGTAATATTATTGTTGGATGTTGTTGGTAATGCCGGTGCTGCACTGTTCAGACAAAGTGGTCCAATCTGTGTAAAGGTCGGTGTGATCTGATTGGTGATCACGATGTCCATGGTGGTTGTGGTACCGCACTGACCGGCAGTTGGTGTAAAGGTATAGGTGGTTGTTCCCGCAGTGGATGTGTTGATCGTTGCGGGATTCCAGGTACCTGTAATATTATTATTGGATGTTGCTGGCAGGGCTGGTGCTACACTGTTCAGGCAGAGCGGTCCTATCTGCGCGAAGACCGGTGTGATCTGGTTGGTGATCACAATGTCCATGGTGGCTGTGGTGCCGCACTGTCCGGCTGCCGGTGTAAAGGTATAGGTGGTTGTTCCTGCCGTGGCTGTGTTGATTGTTGCGGGGTTCCAGGTACCTGTAATATTATTATTGGAAGTTGTTGGCAGGGCTTGTGCTGCACTGTTCAGACAAAGTGGTCCAATCTGTGTAAAGGTCGGTGTGATCTGGTTGGTGATCACAATGTCCATGATGGTGGTTGCACCGCACTGACCGGCAGTCGGAGTAAAGGTGTAGGTAGTTGTACCTACGGTGGACGTGTTAATGGTTGCCGGGTTCCAGGTACCATTGATTCCATTGGCAGAGACTGCTGGTAACGCTGTTGCTGCACTGTTCAGGCAGAGTGGTCCTATCTGAGCAAAGGTTGGAGTGGTATTCGGATTAACCGTGATTGTCAATGTCGTTGTTGCCGCACACTGTCCCGGATCCGGAGTAAACGTATAAGTAGTCGTTGCGGTATTGTTCAGCACTGGCGCCCAGGTACCGGTGATGCCGTTGGTTGATGTGGCTGGTAACGGAGCCAATACCACACCGGAGCATATTGGGGCAACAGCATTAAATGTTGGTGTATTGTTCGGATTAACCGTAATGGTCAACGTTGTGGTGGTTGCACACTGTCCCGGATCCGGTGTAAATGTATAGGTAGTTGTTGCGGCGTTATCCAACGCTGGTGCCCATGTGCCGGTGATACCGTTTGTTGATGTGGTTGGTAACGGAGCCAATACTACACCGGAACAGATCGGGGCAATCGCAGTAAATGCCGGTGTGATCTGGTTGGTGATCACAATGTCCATGGTGGTTGTGGTGCCGCACTGTCCTGCGTCTGGCGTAAAGGTATAGGTAGTTGTTCCTGCTGTGGCTGTATTAATGGTTGCCGGGTTCCAGGTACCTGTAAGGTTATTGGTAGAGACTGCTGGCAACGCGGGTGCTGTACTGTTCAGACAAAGCGGTCCAATCTGTGTAAATGTTGGTGTGATCTGGTTGGTGACCACAATGTCCATGGTCACTGTGGTGCCGCACTGGCCTGCGTCTGGCGTAAAGGTATAAGTATTTGTTCCTGCTGTGGCTGTGTTGATTGTTGCGGGGTTCCAGGTACCATTGATTCCATTGGTAGAGACTGCTGGCAATGCTGGTGCTGTACTGTTCAGGCAGAGCGGTCCAATCTGCGTAAATGTTGGTGTGATCTGGTTGGTGACCACGATGTCCATGGTGGCTGTGGTTCCGCACTGTCCTGCGTCCGGCGTAAAGGTATAGGTGGTTGTTCCCGCCGTGGCCGTATTGATCGTTGCTGGGTTCCAGGTACCGGTAATATTATTGGTGGAAGTTGTTGGCAGGGCTGGTGCTGCACTGTTCAGGCAAAGCGGTACTATCTGTGTGAAGATTGGTGTGATCTGGTTGGTGATCACGATGTCCATGGTTGCTGTGGTTCCGCATTGTCCGGCATCAGGTGTAAAGGTATAGGTGGTTGTTCCTACCGTGGCTGTATTAATCGTTGCTGGATTCCATGTCCCGTTGATACCATTGGCAGAAACAGCTGACAGAACTGGTGCAGCACTGTTCAGGCACAATGGTCCTATCTGTGTGAAGGTTGGTGTGATCTGGTTGGTGATCACAATATCCAATGTCGCTGTGGTTCCGCACTGACCGGCATCCGGCGTAAAGGTGTAAGTCGTTGTTCCCGCCGTGGCTGTGTTGATTGTTGCGGGGTTCCAGGTACCGGTAACATTATTGTTGGATGTTGTTGACAATACTGGTGCTGCACTGTTGAGGCAGAGTGGCCCTATTTGCGTAAAGGTTGGAGTGATCTGGTTGGTGATCACAATGTCCATGGTTGCTGTGGTGCCGCACTGTCCGGCAGTTGGCGTAAAGGTGTACGTAGTTGTACCAACGGTGGACGTGTTAATGGTTGCCGGGTTCCAGGTACCGGTAACATTATTGTTGGATGTTGTTGACAATACTGGTGCTGCACTGTTGAGGCAGAGTGGCCCTATTTGCGTAAAGGTTGGAGTGATCTGGTTGGTGATCACAATGTCCATGGTGGCTGTGGTGCCGCACTGTCCGGCAGTTGGCGTAAAGGTGTACGTAGTTGTACCAACGGTGGACGTGCTAATGGTTGCCGGGTTCCAGGTACCTGTAATATTATTGGTGGATGTTGTTGGTAATGTCGGGGCGATACTGTTGAGACAAAGTGGTCCTATCTGAGCAAAGGTTGGTGTGGTATTCGGATTAACCGTGATGGTCAACGTCGTGGTAGTGGCGCACTGTCCCGGATCCGGCGTAAATGTATAAGTCGTTGTTGTGGTATTGTTCAAAGCCGGTGCCCATGTACCAGTGATGCCGTTGGTGGATGTTGTTGGTAATGGAGCTAATGCTAGACCTGAACATATCGGTGCCACTGCAGTAAATGCCGGTGTGATCTGGTTGGTGATCACGATGTCCATGGTTGCTGTAGTGCCGCACTGTCCTGCGTCTGGCGTAAAGGTATAGGTAGTTGTTCCTGCTGTGACTGTATTAATGGTTGCCGGGTTCCAGGTACCATTGATGCCATTGGCAGAGGTTGCTGGTAAGGCAGGTGCCGTACTGTTTAGGCAAAGCGGTCCTATCTGAGCAAAGGTTGGTGTGATCTGGTTGGTGATCACAATATCCATTGTCGCTGTGGTGCCGCACTGACCGGCATCCGGCGTAAAGGTATAAGTCGTTGTTCCCGCCGTGGCTGTGTTGATTGTTGCGGGGTTCCAAGTACCATTGATTCCATTGACAGAGACTGCTGGCAATGCTGGTGCTGTACTGTTCAGACAAAGTGGTCCTATCTGTGTGAAGGTTGGCGTGATCTGGTTGGTGATCACGATATCCATGGTGGTTGTGGTGCCGCACTGACCGGCGTCTGGCGTAAAGGTATAAGTCGTTGTTCCTGCAGTGGCTGTATTGATCGTCGCCGGGTTCCAGGTACCATTGATTCCATTGGCAGAGACTGCTGGCAATGCTGGTGCTGTACTGTTCAGGCAAAGCGGTCCTATCTGAGTAAATATTGGTGTGGTATTCGGATTAACCGTGATGGTCAACGTTGTGGTGGTTGCGCACTGTCCCGGATCTGGTGTAAATGTATAGGTAGTGGTGGCTGTATTGTTGAGCGCCGGTGCCCATGTACCGGTGACGGCGTTTGTTGATGTGGTTGGTAACGGAGCCAATACTACACCGGAACATATCGGTGCTACCGCAGTAAATGTTGGTGTGATCTGGTTAGTGATCACGATGTCCATGGTCGTGGTGGTACCACACTGTCCTGCAGTTGGTGTAAAGGTATAGGTGGTTGTTCCCGCCGTTGAAGTGTTGATTATAGCCGGGTTCCAGGTACCTGTAATATTATTGGTGGAAGTGGTTGGCAGGGCCGGTGCTGCACTGTTCAGGCAGAGTGGTCCTATCTGTGCAAAGGTTGGCGTAATATTCGGATTAACTGTGATGGTCAATGTTGCTGTTGCAGCACACTGTCCCGGATCCGGTGTAAACGTATAGGTAGTTGTTGCGGCGTTATCCAGCGCTGGTGCCCATGTGCCGGTGATGCCGTTGGTGGAAGTGGTGGGCAAAGGAGCTAATGCCGTACCTGAACAGATTGGGGCAACCGCAATAAATGCCGGTGTGATCTGGTTGGTGATCACAATATCCATGGTCGTGGTGGTACCGCATTGGCCGGCAGTTGGTGTAAAGGTATAGGTGGTTGTTCCTGCTGTGGCCGTATTGATCGTCGCCGGGTTCCAGGTGCCGGTAATGTTATTGCTGGAAGTGCCAGGCAGGGCCGGTGCTGCACTGTTCAGGCAAAGTGGTCCTATCTGAGCAAAAGTTGGTGTGATCTGGTTGGTGATCACAATGTCCATGGTCGTGGTGGTACCGCATTGACCGGCGTCTGGTGTAAAGGTATAGGTGGTTGTTCCCGCCGTGGCTGTGTTGATCGTTGCGGGATTCCAGGTACCTGTAATATTATTATTGGATGTTGCTGGCAGGGCCGGTGCTGCACTGTTCAGACAAAGTGGTCCTATCTGTGTGAAGGTTGGTGTGATCAGGCTGGTGATCACAATGTCCATGGTAGCTGTTGTGGCACACTGGCCTGCTGCCGGGGTAAAGGTGTAAGTCGTTGTTCCCGCAGTGGCCGTATTAATCGTTGCTGGGTTCCAGGTTCCTGTAATATTATTGGTGGATGTTGTTGGCAGTGCAGGTGCTGCACTGTTCAGACAAAGTGGTCCTATCTGTGTGAAGGCCGGTGTGATCTGGAAAGTGATCACGATGTCCATGGTGGTGATTGCACCGCACTGACCGGCGTCTGGTGTAAAGATATAGGTTGTTGTACCTGCTGTGGCTGTATTAATAGTTGCGGGGTTCCAGGTACCTGTAATATTATTGGTAGATATTGTTGGCAGTGCCGGTGCTGCACTGTTCAGACAAAGTGGTCCAATCTGTGTGAATGCCGGTGTGATCTGGTTGGTGATCACGATATCCATGGTGGTTGTGGTGCCGCACTGTCCGGCGTCTGGTGTAAAGGTATAGGTAGTTGTTCCTGCAGTGGCTGTGTTGATTGTTGCAGGGTTCCAGGTACCATTGATACCATTGGCAGAGACAGCTGGCAGAACTGGTGCTGCACTATTCAGGCAGAGCGGTCCTATCTGAGCAAAGGTTGGTGCGGTATTCGGATTAACTGTGATTGTCAATGTCGCTGTTGCCGCGCATTGTCCCGGATCCGGCGTAAATGTATGGGTAGTGGTAGCTGTATTGTTCAGCGCAGGCGCCCAGGTGCCAGTGATGCCATTTGTTGATGTGGTTGGTAATGGGGCTAATGCCGCACCGGAACAGATAGGAGCCACGGCAGTAAATGTTGGTGTGATCTGGTTGGTGATCACAATGTCCATGGTAGCTGTTGTGGCACACTGGCCTGCTGCCGGGGTAAAGGTGTAAGTCGTTGTTCCCGCAGTGGCCGTATTAATCGTTGCTGGGTTCCAGGTTCCTGTAATATTATTGGTGGATGTTGTTGGCAGTGCAGGTGCTGCACTGTTCAGACAAAGTGGTCCTATCTGTGTGAAGGCCGGTGTGATCTGGAAAGTGATCACGATGTCCATGGTGGTGATTGCACCGCACTGACCGGCGTCTGGTGTAAAGGTAAAGGTAGTGGTTCCTGCAGTGGCTGTATTAATGGTCGCCGGGATCCAGGTACCGGTTATGTTATTGGTGGACGTTGTTGGTAATGCAGGTGCTACACTGTTCAGACAAAGTGGTCCTATCTGCGTAAATGTTGGTGTGATCTGGTTGGTGATCACGATATCCATAGTCGCTGTAGTGCCGCATTGGCCAGCGTCTGGTGTAAAGGTATAGGTTGTTGTACCTGCTGTGGCTGTATTAATGGTTGCCGGGTTCCAGGTACCATTGATACCATTGGCAGAAACAGCAGGCAATGCTGGTGCCGTGCTGTTCAGGCAAAGTGGTCCTATCTGTGCAAAGGCTGGTGTAATATTCTGATTAACCGTGATTGTCAATGTTGCTGTTGCTGCGCACTGTCCCGGATCCGGTGTAAATGTATAGGTAGTTGTTGCGGTGTTATCCAGTGCGGGTGCCCAGGTGCCGGTGATGCCGTTTGTTGATGTGGTTGGTAGCGGAGCTAATACGGCACCGGAACAGATGGGTGCAATTGCAATAAATGCCGGTGTGATCTGGTTGTTGATCACGATGTCCATGGTCGTGGTAGTGCCGCATTGTCCGGCATCTGGCGTAAAGGTGTAGGTTGTTGTTCCCGCCGTGGCCGTATTGATCGTTGCCGGGTTCCATGTTCCTGTAATATTGTTGGTGGACGTTGTTGGCAGTGCCGGTGCTGCACTGTTGAGGCAGAGCGGTCCTAGTTGTGTAAATGTCGGTGTGATCTGGTTGGTGATCACGATGTCCATGGTTACTGTGGCGCCGCATTGTCCTGCATCCGGTGTAAAGGTATAAGTCGTTGTTCCCGCTGTGGATGTGTTGATTGTTGCGAGGTTCCAGGCACCTGTAATATTATTGGTGGACGTTGTTGGCAGTGCCGGTGCTGCACTGTTCAGGCAGAGTGGTCCTATCTGGGTAAATGTCGGCGTGATCTGATTGGTGATCACAATGTCCATGGTTACTGTGGAACCGCACTGACCGGCGTCTGGTGTAAAGGTGTATGTCGTTGTTCCCGCCGTGGCTGTGTTAATGGTAGCCGGGTTCCAGGTACCGGTTATGTTATTGGTGGATGTTGCTGGTAGGGTTGGTGCTGCACTGTTCAGACAAAGCGGCCCTATCTGCGTAAATGTCGGTGTGATCTGGTTGGTGATCACGATATTCATGGTTGCTGTGGTGCCGCACTGACCTGGATCCGGCGTAAAGGTATAGGTGGTTGTTCCCGCCGTGGCTGTGTTAATCGTTGCTGGGTTCCAGGTACCGGTTATGTTATTGGTGGATGTTGCTGGCAGAACTGGTGCTGCACTGTTCAGGCAAAGTGGTCCTACTTGCGTAAATGTCGGTGTGATCTGGTTGGTGATCACGATGTCCATGGTAGTGGTTGCACCGCATTGTCCGGCATCCGGCGTAAAGGTATAGGTGGTTGTTCCTGCAGTGGCTGTATTAATCGTTGCGGGGTTCCAGGTACCATTGATACCATTGGCAGAAACAGCTGGCAATGCTGGTGCCGTGCTGTTCAGGCAGAGAGGCCCTATCTGTGCAAAGGCTGGTATAATATTCGGATTAACCGTAATGGTCAATGTCGTTGTTGCCGCGCACTGTCCCGGATCCGGCGTAAAGGTATAAGTAGTGGTAGCTGTATTGTTCGGCGCTGGTGCCCATGAACCGGTGATGCCGTTTGTTGATGTTGTTGGTAACGGAGCTAATACCGAACCGGAACAGATCGGTGCAATAGCAGTAAAAGTTGGCGTATTGTTCGGATTAACCGTGATGGTCAATGTCGCTGTTGCCGCACACTGTCCCGGATCCGGTGTAAAGGTATAGGTAGTGGTGGCTGTATTGTTGAGTGCCGGTGCCCAGGTGCCGGTGATGCCGTTGGTGGAAGTGGTGGGCAAAGGAGCTAATACCGTACCTGAACAGATTGGGGCAACCGCAGTAAATGTCGGTGTGATCTGGTTGGTGATCACAATATCCATGGTTACTATGGTTCCGCACTGTCCGGCAGTTGGTGTAAAGGTATAAGTCGTTGTTCCCGGCGTGGCCGTATTGATCGTTGCGGGGGTCCAGGTACCACTAATACCATTGGTAGAGACTGCTGGTAACGCTGGTGCTGCACTGTTCAGGCAAAGCGGCCCTATCTGTGTAAACGTCGGTGTGATCTGGTTGGTGATCACAATGTCCATGGTGGCTGTGGTGCCGCACTGTCCGGCGTCTGGTGTAAAGGTATAGGTGGTTGTTCCCGCCGTGGCCGTATTGATCGTTGCGGGGGTCCAGGTACCATTGATACCATTGGTAGAGACTGCTGGTAACGCTGGTGCTACACTGTTCAGACAAAGTGGTCCTATCTGCGTAAATGTTGGTGTGATCTGGTTGGTGATCACAATGTCCAAAGTGGTTGTGGTGGCACACTGTCCTGCAGTCGGTGTAAAGGTGTAGGTTGTTGTGCCCGCCGTGGATGTGTTAATTGTTGCCGGGTTCCATGTACCTGTAATATTATTGGTGGATTGTGTTGGTAATGCCGGTGCTGCACTGTTGAGGCATAATGGTCCTATCTGAGTAAATATTGGAGTGATCTGATTGGTGATCACAATGTCCATGGTGGTTGCGGTTGCACACTGTCCTGCAGTTGGGGTAAAGGTGTAAGTCGTAGTTCCCGCAGTGGATGTATTAATTGTTGCCGGGTTCCAGGTTCCGTTTATACCATTTGTGGAGACTACTGGCAAGGCTGGTGCAGTACTATTCTGACAAAGCGGTCCTATTTGAGTAAATGTTGGCGTGATCTGATTGGTGATCACAATGTCCATTGTCGCTGTTGTGGCGCACTGCCCTGCAGCCGGTGTAAAGGTGTAAGTCGTAGTTCCCGCCGTTGCTGTATTAATGGTCGCCGGGTTCCATGTACCGTTGATACCGTTGGCAGAGACTGCTGGTAAGGCCGGTGCTGCACTGTTCAGGCAGAGCGGTCCTACCTGAGCAAAGGTTGGTGTGGTATTCGGATTGATTGTAATGGTTAATGTTGTGGTTGTTGCACACTGCCCTGGATCCGGCGTAAATGTATAGGTCGTTGTTGTGGTATTGTTGAGTGCCGGTGCCCAGGTGCCGGTGATGCCATTGGTGGATGCTGTTGGTAATGGAGCCAATACCGCACCGGAACAGGTCGGCGCTACCGCAGCGAATGCTGGTGTGATCTGGTTGGTGATCACAATATCCATGGTTGTTGTGGTGCCGCACTGTCCTACAGTTGGTGTAAAGGTGTAGGTTGTTGTTCCCGCCGTTGCTGTATTAATGGTCGCCGGGTTCCAGGTACCTGTAATATTATTGGTGGATGTTGTTGGGAGGGCCGGTGCTGCACTGTTCAGACAGAGCGGTCCTATCTGTGCAAAGGTCGGTGTGAACTGGTTGGTGATCACGATATCCATGGTCGTGGTGGTACCGCACTGTCCGGCATCCGGTGTAAATGTGTACGTCGTTGTTCCTGCCGTGGCCGTATTGATCGTTGCCGGGTTCCATGTACCATTGATGCCATTGGTGGAGACTATCGGTAAGGCCGGTGCCGTACTGTTCTGACAAAGCGGTCCTATCTGCGTAAATGTTGGTGTGATCTGGTTGGTGATCACAATATCCATGGTTGCTGTAGTGGCGCACTGCCCTGCAGCCGGTGTAAAGGTGTACGTCGTTGTTCCTGCCGTTGCTGTATTAATGGTCGCCGGGTTCCATGTACCGTTGATACCGTTGGCAGAGACTGCTGGTAAGGCCGGTGCTGTACTGTTCTGGCAAAGTGGTCCTATCTGGGCAAAGGTTGGTGTGGTGTTCGGATTAACCGTGATCGTCAAGGTTGTGGTTGTTGCACACTGCCCTGGATCCGGCGTAAATGTATAAGTCGTTGTTGTGGTATTGTTGAGTGCCGGTGCCCAGGTGCCGGTGATGCCATTGGTGGATGTTGTTGGTAACGGAGCCAGTACCGAACCGGAACAGATCGGTGCTACCGCAGAGAATGCCGGTGTGATCTGGTTGGTGATCACAATGTCCATGGTCGTGGTGGTACCGCATTGGCCGGCGTCTGGTGTAAAGGTATAGGTAGTTGTACCTGCAATGGATGTGTTAATTGTTGCCGGGTTCCATGTACCTGTAATATTATTGGTGGATGTTGTTGGTAATGCTGGTGCTGCACTGTTCAGGCAAAGTGGTCCTATCTGTGTGAATGTCGGTGTGATCTGGTTGGTGACCACAATGTCCATGGTCGCTGTAGTGCCGCATTGGCCTGCAGCTGGGGTAAAAGTATAAGTCGTTGTTCCCGCCGTGGCTGTATTGATCGTAGCAGGGTTCCAGGTACCGGTAACATTATTGGTGGATATTGTTGGCAGAGCTGGAACTGCACTGTTCTGGCAGAGCGGTCCTATCTGAGTGAAGGTTGGTGCGGTAGTCGGATTAACCGTGATGGTCAATGTCGTTGTTGCCGCGCACTGTCCCGGATCCGGCGTAAAGGTATAGGTAGTGGTAGCTGTGTTATCCAGCGCGGGTGCCCATGAACCGGTGATACCGTTTGTTGATGTAGTTGGTAATGGAGCTAGTGCTGCACCGGAACAGATCGGAGCAACAGTATTAAAGGTTGGTGTATTGTTCGGATTAACCGTGATTGTCAACGTCGTGGTAGTGGCGCACTGTCCCGGATCCGGTGTAAATGTATAGGTAGTTGTTGCGGTGTTATCCAGCACAGGAACCCATGAACCGGTGATACCGTTGGTTGATGTAGTTGGTAATGGAGCTAGTGCTGCACCGGAACAGATCGGAGCAACAGCATTAAAGGTTGGTGTATTGTTCGGATTAACCGTGATTGTCAACGTCGTGGTAGTGGCGCACTGTCCCGGATCCGGTGTAAATGTATAGGTAGTTGTTGCGGTGTTATCCAGCACAGGAGCCCATGTACCGGTGATGCCGTTGGTTGATGTGGTTGGTAACGGAGCTAATGCCGAACCTGAACAGATCGGTGCTACCGCAGTAAATGCCGGCGTGATCTGATTGGAGATCACAATATCCATGGTTGCTGTAGTGCCGCATTGTCCGGCATCCGGCGTAAAGGTATAGGTGGTTGTTCCTGCAGTGGCTGTATTAATCGTTGCCGGGTTCCATGTACCATTGATGCCATTGGTGGAGGCTGCTGGTAAGGCCGGTGCAGTACTGTTCTGACAAAGTGGTCCTATCTGCGTAAATGTTGGCGTGATCTGGTTAGTGATCACAATGTCCATGGTCGCTGTGGTGGCACACTGTCCTGCAGCCGGTGTAAAGGTGTAGGTTATTGTTCCCGCAGTGGATGTATTAATTGTTGCCGGGTTCCAGGTACCGTTAATGCCATTGGTGGAGACTGCTGGTAAGCCTGGTGCAGTACTGTTCTGACAGAGAGGCCCAATCTGTGCAAATGTTGGTGTGATCTGGTTAGTGATCACAATGTCCATGGTTGCTGTGGTTGCACATTGCCCTGCCGTTGGTGTAAAGGTATAAGTCGTTGTGCCCGCCGTGGCCGTATTGATCGTTGCCGGGTTCCAGGTACCATTGATACCATTGGTGGAGACTGCTGGTAACGCAGGTGCTGTACTGTTCTGGCAAAGTGGCCCAATCTGGGCAAATGTTGGTGTGATCTGGTTAGTGATCACAATGTCCATGGTTGCTGTGGTTGCACACTGTCCTGCAGCCGGTGTAAAGGTATAGGTAGTTGTTCCCGCCGTGGCCGTATTGATCGTTGCCGGGTTCCAGGTACCATTGATACCATTGGTGGAGACTGCCGGTAATGCCGGTGCTGTACTGTTCTGGCAGAGTGGTCCTATCTGCGTAAATGTTGGCGTGATCTGGTTAGTGATCACAATATCCATGGTTGCTGTGGTGGCGCACTGTCCTGCAGCCGGTGTAAAGGTGTAGGTGATTGTTCCCGCAGTGGATGTATTAATGGTTGCCGGGTTCCAGGTACCGTTAATGCCATTGGTGGAGACTGCTGGTAAGGCCGGTGCTGTGCTATTCTGACAAAGTGGCCCTATCTGCGTAAATGTTGGTGCGATCTGGTTAGTGATCACAATGTCCATTGTCGCTGTGGTGGCGCACTGTCCTGCAGCCGGTGTAAAGGTGTAAGTCGTAGTTCCCGCCGTTGCTGTATTAATGGTCGCCGGGTTCCATGTACCGTTGATGCCATTGGTGGAGACTGCTGGTAAGGCCGGTGCAGTACTGTTCTGACAAAGTGGTCCTATCTGCGTAAATGTTGGCGTGATCTGATTGGTGATCACAATATCCATCGTAGTTGTGGTGGCACACTGTCCTGCAGCCGGAGTAAAGGTGTAGGTTGTTGTGCCCGCCGTGGCCGTATTGATCGTTGCCGGGTTCCAGGTACCATTGATACCATTGGCAGATACTGCTGGTAAGGCCGGTGCTGTGCTATTCTGACAAAGTGGTCCTATCTGCGTAAATGTTGGCGTGATCTGGTTAGTGATCACAATGTCCATGGTCGCTGTGGTGGCGCACTGTCCTGCAGCCGGTGTAAAGGTGTAGGTTGTTGTCCCTGCCGTGGCCGTATTGATTGTTGCCGGGTTCCATGTACCATTGATGCCATTGGTGGAGACTGCTGGTAAGGCCGGTGCTGCACTGTTCAGGCAGAGCGGCCCTGTCTGAGCAAAGGTTGGTGTAATATTCGGATTAACCGTAATGGTCAGTGTCGTGGTAGTGGCACACTGTCCGGCTGTGGGTGTGAATGTATAAGTCGTTGTGGTTGTATTATCCAAGACCGGAGCCCATGTACCGGTAATGCCATTGGTTGATGTTGTTGGTAACGGAGCTAATGCCGTGCCCGAACATATCGGCGTAACAGCTGTGAATGCCGGTGTGATCTGGTTAGTGATCACAATATCCATGGTTGCTGTGGTGGCGCACTGTCCTGCAGCCGGTGTAAAGGTGTAGGTGATTGTTCCCGCCGTTGCTGTATTAATGGTTGCCGGGCTCCAGGTACCATTGATGCCATTGGTGGAGGCTGCTGGCAAGCCTGGTGCAGTACTGTTCTGACAAAGTGGTCCTATCTGCGTAAATGTTGGTGTGATCTGGTTGGTGATCACAATGTCCATGGTTGCTGTGGTGGCGCACTGTCCTGCAGCCGGTGTAAAGGTGTAAGTCGTAGTTCCCGCCGTTGCTGTATTAATGGTCGCCGGGTTCCAGGTGCCATTGATTCCATTGGTTGAGACTGCTGGTAATATTGGTGCAGTACTGTTCTGACAAAGCGGTCCTATCTGGGCAAATGTTGGTGTGATATTCGGATTAACCGTGATTGTCAACGTCGTGGTAGCGGCACACTGTCCAAGATCCGGCGTAAAGGTATAAGTGGTTGTTGTGGTATTGTTCATTGCTGGTGCCCATGTACCGGTGATACCATTGGTTGCCGTTGTTGGTAACGGGGCTAATGCTGCGCCAGAGCATATCGGTGCTATCGCTGTGAATGCCGGTGTGATCTGGTTGGTGATCACGATATCTATGTTGGTGGTGGTGGCACACTGTCCTGCAGCCGGTGTAAAGGTATAGGTTGTTGTTCCTGTAGTGGCTGTATTGATCGTTGCCGGGTTCCAGGTTCCGTTGATACCATTGGTGGAGACTGCCGGTAATGCCGGTGCTGTACTGTTCTGGCAGAGTGGCCCAATCTGGGCAAATGTTGGTGTGATCTGGTTAGTGATCACAATGTCTATGGTTGCTGTGGTTGCGCATTGTCCCGCAGCGGGTGTAAAGGTATAAGTAGTTGTTCCCGCCGTGGCTGTATTAATGGTCGCCGGGTTCCAGGTGCCGTTGATGCCATTGGTAGAGACCGCTGGTAACGCCGGGGCCGTACTGTTCTGACATAGTGGCCCTATCTGAGCAAAGGTCGGTGTGACATTGGGATTGACCGTGATTGTCAACGTCGTGGTAGTGGCACACTGCCCTGCCGTTGGTGTGAAGGTATAGGTAGTTGTTGCTGTATTGTTCAGTGCCGGCGCCCATGTACCGGTGATGCCATTGTTGGATGTCGTAGGCAGTGCAGTCAATGCTGCACCAGAGCATATTGGCGCTACCGCTGTGAATGTTGGTATGATCTGGTTAGTGATCACAATGTCCATGGTCGCTGTGGTTGCACATTGCCCTGCAGCCGGCGTAAAGGTGTAGGTTGTTGTTCCCGCCGTGGCCGTATTGATCGTTGCCGGGTTCCAGGTACCGTTGATACCATTGGTGGAGACTGCTGGTAAGCCTGGTGCAGTACTGTTCTGACAGAGAGGCCCTATCTGCGTAAAGGTCGGTGTGATCTGGTTGGTGATCACAATGTCCATGGTCGCTGTGGTGCCACACTGTCCTGCAGTTGGGGTAAAGGTGTAAGTAGTTGTTCCCGCCGTGGCCGTATTGATCGTTGCGGGGTTCCAGGTGCCGTTGATTCCATTGGCAGAGATTGCTGGTAACGCCGGTGCTGTACTGTTCTGGCAGAGCGGCCCTATCTGAGCAAAGGTTGGTGTAATATTCAGATTAACCGTGATTGTCAACGTCGTGGTAGTGGCGCACTGCCCTGCTGTTGGTGTAAATGTATAAGTAGTTGTTGCAGTGTTATTGAGTGCGGGTGCCCATGTACCGGTGATGCCATCAGTAGAGGTTGTTGGTAGTGGGGCTAATGCTGCGCCAGAGCATATCGGTGCTATTGCTGTGAATGTTGGTGTGATCTGGTTAGTGATCACGATATCCATGGTGGTTGTGGTGGCACACTGTCCTGCAGCCGGTGTAAATGTGTAAGTAGTAGTTCCCGCCGTTGATGTATTAATGGTCGCCGGGTTCCAGGTACCATTGATACCATTGGTGGAGACTGTTGGTAGGGCCGGTGCTGTACTGTTCTGGCAGAGTGGTCCTATCTGTGCAAATGTTGGTGTGATCTGGTTAGTGATCACAATGTCCATGGTTGCTGTGGTTGCGCATTGTCCCGCAGCCGGTGTAAAGGTGTAAGTAGTTGTTCCTGCAGTGGCTGTATTAATGGTCGCTGGGTTCCAGGTACCATTGATACCATTGGTAGAGACTGCTGGTAAGGCTGGTGCTGTGCTGTTCTGACAGAGTGGCCCAATCTGAGCAAAGGTTGGTGTGATCTGGTTAGTGATCACAATGTCCATGGTTGCTGTGGTTGCGCATTGTCCCGCAGCCGGTGTAAAGGTGTAAGTAGTTGTTCCTGCAGTGGCTGTATTAATGGTCACCGGGTTCCAGGTGCCGTTGATGCCATTGGTAGAGACCGCTGGTAACGCCGGGGCCGTACTGTTCTGACATAGTGGCCCTATCTGAGCAAAGGTCGGTGTGACATTGGGATTGACCGTGATTGTCAACGTCGTGGTAGTGGCACACTGCCCTGCCGTTGGTGTGAAGGTATAGGTAGTTGTTGCTGTATTGTTCAGTGCCGGCGCCCATGTACCGGTGATGCCATTGTTGGATGTCGTAGGCAGTGCAGTCAATGCTGCACCAGAGCATATTGGCGCTACCGCTGTGAATGCCGGTGTGATCTGGTTGGTGATCACAATATCCATGGTGGTTGTGGTGGCACACTGACCTGCAGCCGGTGTAAAGGTGTAGGTTGTTGTTCCTGCCGTGGCCGTATTAATCGTTGTCGGGTTCCAGGTACCATTGATACCATTGGTAGAGGCTGCTGGTAATGCCGGTGCTGTACTGTTCTGGCAGAGTGGCCCAATCTGAGCAAAGGTTGGGGTGGTATTCGGATTAACCGTGATCGTCAAGGTTGTGGTTGTTGCACACTGCCCCGGATCCGGCGTAAATGTGTAAGTAGTTGTTGCTGTATTGTTCAATGCCGGCGTCCATGTACCGGTGATGCCATTGTTGGAAGTCGTAGGCAGTGCAGTCAATGCTGCACCAGAGCATATTGGCGCTACCGCTGTGAATGTTGGTGTGATCTGGTTAGTGATCACGATGTCCATGGTCGCTGTGGTTGCACACTGACCTGCAGCCGGTGTAAAGGTGTAGGTCGTTGTTCCCGCCGTGGCCGTATTGATCGTTGCCGGGTTCCAGGTACCATTGATACCATTGGTGGAGGCTGTTGGTAGGGCCGGTGCTGTACTGTTCTGGCAGAGTGGTCCTATCTGTGCAAATGTTGGTGTGATCTGGTTAGTGATCACAATGTCCATGGTTGCTGTGGTTGCGCATTGTCCCGTAGCCGGTGTAAAGGTGTAAGTAGTTGTTCCCGCCGTTGATGTATTAATGGTCGCCGGGTTCCAGGTGCCGTTGATGCCATTGGTAGAGACCGCTGGTAACGCCGGGGCCGTACTGTTCTGACATAGTGGCCCTATCTGAGCAAAGGTCGGTGTGACATTGGGATTGACCGTGATTGTCAACGTCGTGGTAGTGGCACACTGCCCTGCCGTTGGTGTGAAGGTATAGGTAGTTGTTGCTGTATTGTTCAGTGCCGGCGCCCATGTACCGGTGATGCCGTTTGTTGATGTTGTTGGTAATGGGGCTAATGCCGCACCGGAACAGATAGGTGCTACCGCATTAAAGGTAGGGGTGATGTTCGGATTAACCGTGATGGTCAATGTGGTGGTGGTCGCACACTGCCCGGCCGTTGGTGTGAAGGTATAGGTAGTTGTTGCTGTATTGTTCAGTGCCGGCGCCCATGTACCGGTGATGCCATTGTTGGATGTTGTTGGTAATGGAGCTAATGTCGCTCCTGAGCATATCGGAGCCACCGCCGTGAATGTTGGTGTGATATTCGGATTGACTGTGATTGTCAACGTCGTCGTTGTCGCACACTGACCGGCTGATGGTGTGAAGGTATAGGTAGTTGTTGCTGTATTGTTCAGTGCCGGCGCCCATGTACCGGTGATGCCATTGTTGGAAGTCGTAGGCAGTGCAGTCAATGCTGCACCAGAGCATATTGGCGCTACCGCTGTGAATGTTGGTATGATCTGGTTAATGATCACAATGTCCATGGTCGCTGTGGTGGCGCATTGCCCTGCAGCCGGCGTAAAGGTGTAAGTAGTTGTTGCTGTATTGTTCAATGCCGGCGTCCATGTACCGGTGATGCCATTGTTGGAAGTCGTAGGCAGTGCAGTCAATGCTGCACCAGAGCATATTGGCGCTACCGCTGTGAATGTTGGTGTGATCTGGTTAGTGATCACGATGTCCATGGTCGCTGTGGTTGCACACTGACCTGCAGCCGGTGTAAAGGTGTAGGTCGTTGTTCCCGCCGTGGCCGTATTGATCGTTGCCGGGTTCCAGGTACCATTGATACCATTGGTGGAGGCTGTTGGTAGGGCCGGTGCTGTACTGTTCTGGCAGAGTGGTCCTATCTGAGCAAAAGTTGGTGTAATATTCGGATTGACCGTGATTGTCAACGTCGTGGTAGTGGCACACTGTCCAGGATCCGGCGTAAATGTATAGGTAGTTGTAGTCGTGTTGTTGAGCGCCGGTGCCCAGGTACCGGTGATGCCGTTTGCTGATGATGTTGGTAATGGAGCTAATACTGTACCTGAACAGATGGGTGCCACCGCAGTAAATGTTGGTGTGATCTGGTTAGTGATCACAATGTCCATGGTTGCTGTGGTTGCGCATTGTCCCGCAGCCGGTGTAAAGGTGTAAGTAGTTGTTCCTGCAGTGGCTGTATTAATGGTCACCGGGTTCCAGGTACCATTGATACCATTGGCAGAGACTGCTGGTAACGCAGGTGCTGTACTGTTCTGGCAAAGTGGCCCTATCTGCGTAAAGGTCGGTGTGATCTGGTTAGTGATCACAATGTCCATGGTCGCTGTTGTGGCGCACTGTCCTGCAGCCGGCGTAAAGGTGTAAGTAGTTGTTCCCGCCGTTGATGTATTTATTGTTGCCGGGTTCCAGGTACCATTGAGGCCATTGGCAGAGACTGCTGGTAAGGCCGGGGCTGTACTGTTCTGGCAGAGTGGCCCTATCTGAGCAAAGGTCGGTGTGACATTGGGATTGACCGTGATTGTCAACGTCGTGGTAGTGGCACACTGCCCGGCCGTTGGTGTGAAAGTATAGGTAGTTGTTCCGGTGTTATTGAGTGCTGGTGCCCAGTTGCCCGTGATGCCATTAGTCGACGTAGTCGGTAATGGAGCTAATGCTGCGCCAGAGCATATCGGTGCTATCGCATTAAAGGTTGGTGTAATATTCGGATTCACAGTGATCGTCAAAGTAGCCGTTGTCGCACACTGACCAGCAGCAGGTGTAAATGTGTAGGTAGTTGTTGCTGTATTGTTCAGTGCCGGCGCCCATGTACCGGTGATGCCATTGTTGGAAGTCGTAGGCAGTGCAGTCAATGCTGCACCAGAGCATATTGGCGCTACCGCTGTGAATGTTGGTGTGATCTGGTTAGTGATCACGATATCCATGGTGGTTGTGGTGGCGCATTGCCCTGCAGCCGGTGTAAAGGTGTAGGTTGTTGTTCCCGCCGTGGCCGTATTGATCGTTGCCGGGTTCCAGGTACCATTGATACCATTGGTGGAGACTGCTGGTAAGCCTGGTGCAGTACTGTTCTGACAGAGAGGCCCTATCTGCGTAAAGGTCGGTGTGATCTGGTTAGTGATCACAATGTCCATGGTCGCTGTGGTGGCGCACTGTCCTGCAGCCGGCGTAAAGGTGTAAGTAGTGGTTCCCGCCGTTGATGTATTAATTGTCGCCGGGTTCCAGGTGCCATTGATGCCATTGGCAGAGATTGCTGGTAATGCCGGTGCTGTACTGTTCTGGCAGAGCGGCCCTATCTGAGCAAAGATTGGCGTGGTATTCGGATTGACTGTGATAGTCAATGTGGTGGTTGTGGCACACTGACCCGCAGCCGGTGTGAATGTATAAGTGGTTGTGGTGGTATTATCCAGCGCGGGCGCCCATGTACCGGTAATGCCGTTGTTGGAAGTGGTAGGCAGCGCCGTCAGTGTGGCACCTGAACATATCGGTGCCACCGCTGTGAACGTTGGCGTCACATTCGGATTGACTGTGATCGTCAAAGTAGCCGTTGTTGCACACTGTCCGGCTGTTGGTGTAAATGTATAGGTAGTTGTTGCGGTGTTATTGAGTGCTGGTGCCCAGTTGCCCGTGATGCCATTAGTCGACGTAGTCGGTAATGGAGCTAATGCAGCTCCTGAACAGATGGGCGCTACCGCATTAAAAGTTGGTGTGACATTGGGGTTGACCACTATCGTCAATGTGGTGGTGGTCGCACACAGCCCGGCTGTTGGTGTGAAGGTATAGGTAGTGGTAGCTGTATTGTTGAGTGCCGGCGCCCAGGTACCGGTGATGCCATTGGTAGATGTAGTCGGTAATGGGGCTAATGCCGCACCGGAACAGATAGGTGCTACCGCATTAAAGGTCGGTGTGATGTTCGGATTAACCGTGATGGTCAATGTGGTGGTGGTCGCACACTGCCCGGCTGTTGGGGTAAAGGTATAGGTAGTTGTTGCGGTGTTGTTCAGCGCGGGCGCCCATGTACCGGTGATGCCGTTGTTGGAAGTGGTTGGCAAAGCCGTCAGCGTGGTTCCTGAGCATATCGGTGCCACCGCTGTGAACGTCGGTGTTACATTGGGGTTCACCACTATCGTCAAAGTTGCCGTTATCGCACACTGTCCGGCTGTTGGTGTAAATGTATAGGTAGTGGTAGCTGTGTTGTTGAGCGCCGGCGCCCATGTACCGGTGATGCCATTTGTTGATGTTGTTGGTAATGGGGCTAATGCTGTGCCAGAGCATATCGGTGCTACCGCTGTGAATGTTGGTGTGATCTGGTTAGTGATCACGATATCCATGGTGGTTGTGGTGGCGCATTGCCCTGCAGCCGGTGTAAAGGTGTAGGTTGTTGTTCCCGCCGTGGCCGTATTGATCGTTGCCGGGTTCCAGGTACCATTGATACCATTGGTGGAGACTGCTGGTAAGCCTGGTGCAGTACTGTTCTGACAGAGAGGCCCTATCTGCGTAAAGGTCGGTGTGATCTGGTTAGTGATCACAATGTCCATGGTCGCTGTGGTGGCGCACTGTCCTGCAGCCGGCGTAAAGGTGTAAGTAGTGGTTCCCGCCGTTGATGTATTAATTGTCGCCGGGTTCCAGGTGCCATTGATGCCATTGGCAGAGATTGCTGGTAATGCCGGTGCTGTACTGTTCTGGCAGAGCGGCCCTATCTGAGCAAAGATTGGCGTGGTATTCGGATTGACTGTGATAGTCAATGTGGTGGTTGTGGCACACTGACCCGCAGCCGGTGTGAATGTATAAGTGGTTGTGGTGGTATTATCCAGCGCGGGCGCCCATGTACCGGTAATGCCGTTGTTGGAAGTGGTAGGCAGCGCCGTCAGTGTGGCACCTGAACATATCGGTGCCACCGCTGTGAACGTTGGCGTCACATTCGGATTGACTGTGATCGTCAAAGTAGCCGTTGTCGCACACTGTCCGGCTGTTGGTGTAAATGTATAGGTAGTGGTGGCGGTATTATTGAGTGCCGGTGCCCATGTGCCCGTGATGCCGTTGGTCGACGTAGTCGGTAATGGAGCTAATGCCGCTCCTGAGCATATCGGTGCCACAGCCGTGAATGTCGGTGTAATATTCGGATTTACCGTGATGGTTAATGTTGCCGTAGTGGCACACTGACCAGCCGTTGGGGTAAAGGTATAGGTGGTGGTGGCAGTATTGTTGAGTGCCGGTGCCCATGTACCAGTGATGCCATTGTTGGAAGTGGTAGGCAGCGCTGTCAGCGTAGCACCTGAACATATTGGCGCCACCGCTGTGAACGTCGGTGTAACATTGGGGTTCACCACTATTGTCATTGTCGTCGTTGTCGCACACTGTCCAGCCGTTGGGGTAAAGGTATAGGTGGTAGTTGCGGTATTGTTGAGCGCCGGAGCCCAGGTACCGGTGATACCATTGTTGGAAGTGGTAGGCAGCGGCGTCAGCGTAGCTCCTGAACAAATCGGCGCCACTGCTGTGAACGTTGGTATCACATTGGGATTAACCACTATCGTCAATGTGGTTGTCGTCGCACATTGCCCGGCTGCTGGTGTAAAGGTATAAGTAGTGGTTGTTGTATTATCCAGCGCCGGAGCCCATGTACCCGTAATGCCATTGGTTGATGTTGTTGGTAATGGGGTTAATGCCGCTCCTGAACAGATAGGTGCTATTGCATTAAAGGTCGGTGTGATGTTCGGATTAACCGTGATTGTCAATGTGGCGGTTGTGGCACACTGTCCTGCTGTCGGTGTAAAGGTATAAGTTGTCGTTGTTGTATTATCCAGCGTGGGTGCCCATGTGCCAGTGATGCCATTGGTCGATGTGGTCGGTAATGGAGCTAGTGCCGCTCCTGAGCATATCGGAGTCACCGCCGTAAATGTCGGTGTGATGTTCGGATTAACCGTAATTGTCAATGTTGTGGTGGTCGCACACTGTCCGGCTGCTGGCGTAAAGGTATAGGTAGTTGTTGTGGTGTTGTTGAGTGCCGGCGCCCATGTGCCGGTGATGCCATTGTTGGAGGTGGTGGGCAGCGGAGCTAATGCTGCACCTGAACATATCGGCGCAACCGCTGTGAATGTCGGTGTAATGTTCGGATTAACCGTAATGGTCAATGTTGCCGTAGTCGCACACTGCCCGGCTGTTGGTGTAAAGGTATAGGTTGTCGTGGTGGTATTATCCAGCGCTGGTGCCCAAGTGCCGGTAATGCCGTTGGTTGATGTTGTTGGTAACGGGGCCAATGCTGCACCTGAACAGATGGGGGCTACTGCATTAAAGGTTGGTGTGATATTCGGATTAACCGTAATGGTTAATGTTGTCGTTGTGGCGCACTGTCCGGCTGTTGGTGTAAATGTATAGGTAGTGGTTGCTGTGTTATTGAGCGCTGGTGCCCAGGTACCAGTGATACCATTGTTGGAGGTGGTGGGCAGCGGAGCTAATGCTGCACCGGAACAGATGGGGGGCACCGCTGTGAACGTTGGTGTAATATTGGGGTTAACCACTATCGTCAATGTTGCCGTAGTCGCACATTGCCCAGTCGCTGGTGTGAATGTATAAGTTGTCGTGGCGGTATTATCCAAAGCTGGCGTCCATGTACCGTTAATGCCGTTTGTTGATGTTGTTGGTAACGCAGCTAATGCTGCACCAGAACATATCGGCGCCACCGCCGCGAATGTTGGTGTGATATTCGGATTGACTGTGATTGTCAACGTCGTCGTTGTCGCACACTGACCGGCTGATGGTGTGAAGGTATAAGTAGTTGTTGCGGTATTATTCAAAGCCGGTGCCCAGGTACCGGTGATGCCGTTTGTTGATGTTGTTGGTAACGCAGCTAATGCTGCACCTGAACATATCGGCGCTACCGCTGTGAACGTTGGTGTCACATTGGGATTAACCACTATCGTCAATGTGGTTGTCGTCGCACATTGCCCGGCTGCTGGTGTAAAGGTATAAGTAGTGGTTGTTGTATTATCCAGCGCGGGCGTCCATGTACCTGTGATGCCGTTGTTGGATGTTGTTGGTAATGGGGCTAATGCTGCACCTGAACATATCGGCGCTACCGCTGTGAACGTTGGTGTAATATTCGGATTAACCGTGATGATCAATGTAGTGGTGGTCGCACACTGTCCGGCTGTTGGGGTAAAGGTATAGGTGGTGGTGGCGGTATTGTTGAGTGCCGGTGCCCATGTACCGGTGATGCCATTGGTTGCTGTTGTAGGTAATGGAGCTAATGGCGCACCGGAACAGATAGGTGCTACTGCATTAAAGGTCGGGGTGATGTTCGGATTCACCGTGATCGTCAATGTAGTTGTCGTCGCACACTGCCCGGCCGTTGGGGTAAAGGTATAAGTTGTCGTGGTGGTATTATCCAAAGCCGGTGCCCAGGTACCGGTGATGCCATTGTTGGAAGTGGTGGGTAGCGGAGCTAATACCGCACCGGAACAGATGGGTGCTACCGCATTAAAGGTTGGTGTGATGTTCGGATTAACCGTGATGGTCAAAGTCGTCGTTGTCGCACACTGTCCGGCCGCTGGTGTAAATGTATAGGTAGTGGTGGCGGTATTATTGAGTGCCGGCGCCCAGGTACCGGTGATGCCATTAGTCGATGTAGTTGGTAATGGAGCTAATGGCGCACCGGAACAGATGGGTGCTACCGCATTAAAGGTCGGTGTGATGTTCGGATTAACTGTGATGGTCAATGTGGCGGTAGTGGCACATTGTCCTGCCGTTGGTGTGAAGGTATAGGTAGTGGTGGCCGTGTTATTCAAAGCCGGTGCCCATGTACCGGTGATGCCATTGGTCGACGTAGTCGGTAATGGAGCTAATGCCGCTCCTGAGCATATCGGTGCAACAGCCGTGAATGTCGGTGTAATATTCGGATTGACCGTGATGGTTAATGTTGCCGTGGTGGCACATTGACCTGCTGTTGGTGTGAAGGTATAAGTAGTGGTGGCTGTATTGTTGAGTGCCGGTGCCCAGGTACCGGTAATGCCGTTGTTGGATGTAGTTGGTAACGGAGCTAATGCTGCACCGGAACAGATGGGTGCTACCGCATTAAAGGTTGGTGTAATATTTGGATTGACAGTGATTGTCAACGTTGTCGTTGTCGCACACTGTCCTGCCGTCGGATTAAAGGTATAAGTTGTCGTTGTTGTATTATCCAGTGCCGGCGCCCAGGTGCCGGTGATGCCATTGGTAGATGTAGTCGGTAATGGAGCTAATGCTGCTCCTGAACATATGGGCGCCACCGCTGTGAACGTTGGTGTGATGTTCGGATTCACCGTAATGGTCAATGTGGTGGTGGTCGCACACTGTCCTGCTGTTGGGGTAAAGGTATAGGTGGTAGTGGCGGTATTGTTGAGTGCCGGCGCCCAGGTGCCGGTAATACCGTTGTTGGAAGTGGTAGGCAAAGCCGTCAGCGTGGCACCTGAACATATCGGCGCCACCGCCGTGAATGTCGGCGTGATGTTCGGATTCACCGTAATGGTCAATGTGGTGGTGGTCGCACACTGTCCAGCCGTTGGTGTGAAAGTATAGGTGGTGGTTACGGTATTATCCAAAGCCGGTGCCCATGTACCGGTGATGCCATTGGTCGACGTAGTTGGTAATGGAGCTAATGCCGCACCGGAGCATATTGGTGCAACTGCCGTGAATGTCGGTGTGATGTTCGGATTAACTGTAATCGTCAAAGTTGCCGTTGTCGCACACTGTCCAGCCGTTGGTGTGAAGGTATAGGTAGTGGTAGCCGTGTTATTGAGTGCTGGTGTCCAGGTACCGGTGATGCCGTTGTTGGAAGTGGTAGGCAAAGCCGTCAGCGTAGCACCGGAACATATCGGCGCCACCGCCGTGAACGTCGGTGTAATATTGGGGTTAACCACTATCGTCAAGGTCGTCGTTGTTGCACACTGTCCGGCCGTTGGGGTAAAGGTATAGGTAGTGGTGGCGGTATTATTGAGTGCCGGCGCCCAGGTACCGGTAATACCGTTGTTGGAAGTGGTAGGCAAAGCCGTCAGTGTAGCTCCTGAACAGACCGGAGCGACTGCTGTGAATGTTGGCGTCACATTAGGATTGACTGTGATTGTCAATGTTGCGGTTGTGGCACACTGCCCTGCTGTTGGTGTAAAGGTGTAAGTTGTCGTTGTTGTATTGTCCAGCGCCGGTGCCCATGTACCGTTGATGCCATTGGTCGACGTAGTCGGTAATGGAGCTAATGCCGCACCGGAACAGATGGGAGCGACCGCATTAAAGGTCGGGGTCACATTTGGATTAACGACTATCGTCAAAGTAGCCGTTGTGGCACACTGTCCGGCCGCTGGTGTAAAGGTATAGGTAGTGGTGGCGGTATTATTGAGTGCCGGCGCCCAGGTGCCGGTAATGCCGTTGTTGGAAGTGGTAGGCAAAGCCGTCAGTGTAGCTCCTGAACAGATCGGAGCGACTGCTGTGAATGTTGGCGTCACATTAGGATTGACTGTGATTGTCAATGTTGCGGTTGTGGCACACTGCCCTGCTGTTGGTGTAAAGGTGTAAGTTGTCGTTGTTGTATTGTCCAGCGCCGGTGCCCATGTACCGTTGATGCCATTGGTCGACGTAGTCGGTAATGGAGCTAATGCCGCACCGGAACAGATGGGAGCGACCGCATTAAAGGTCGGCGTCACATTTGGATTTACCACTATCGTTAAAGTCGTCGTTGTCGCACATTGCCCTGCTGTTGGTGTGAAGGTATAAGTAGTGGTGGCTGTATTGTTGAGTGCTGGTGCCCAGGTACCGGTAATGCCGTTGTTGGATGTAGTTGGTAACGGAGCTAATGCTGCACCGGAACAGATGGGTGCTACCGCATTAAAGGTTGGTGTAATATTTGGATTGACAGCGATTGTCAACGTTGTCGTTGTCGCACACTGTCCTGCCGTCGGAGTAAAGGTATAAGTTGTCGTTGTTGTATTATCCAGTGCCGGTGCCCAGGTACCGGTGATGCCATTGGTAGATGTAGTCGGCAATGGAGCTAATGCTGCTCCTGAACATATGGGCGCCACCGCTGTGAACGTTGGTGTGATGTTCGGATTAACCGTGATGGTCAATGTAGTGGTGGTAGCACACTGTCCAGCTGTTGGCGTGAATGTATAAGTAGTTGTGGTAGTATTATCCAAAGCCGGTGCCCATGTACCGGTGATGCCATTGGTCGACGTAGTTGGTAATGGAGCTAATGGCGCACCGGAACAGATGGGTGCTACCGCATTAAAAGTAGGGGTGATGTTCGGATTAACCGTGATGGTCAATGTGGTGGTGGTCGCACACTGCCCGGCTGTTGGGGTAAAGGTATAGGTAGTTGTTGCGGTGTTGTTCAGCGCGGGCGCCCATGTACCGGTGATGCCGTTGTTGGAAGTGGTTGGCAAAGCCGTCAGCGTGGCCCCTGAGCATATCGGTGCCACCGCCGTGAACGTCGGTGTAATATTGGGGTTAACCACTATCGTCAAGGTCGTCGTTGTCGCACACTGTCCGGCCGTCGGTGTAAAAGTATAAGTTGTCGTTGTTGTATTATCTAGTGCTGGTGCCCATGTGCCCGTGATTCCATTGGTCGACGTAGTCGGTAATGGAGCTAATGCAGCTCCTGAACAGATGGGTGCTACCGCATTAAAGGTCGGTGTGATGTTCGGATTCACCGTAATAGTCAATGTGGTTGTGGTGGCACACTGCCCGGCTGTTGGTGTGAAGGTATAGGTGGTTGTTGCGGTGTTGTTGAGCGCCGGCGCCCATGTACCGGTGATGCCGTTGTTGGAAGTGGTAGGCAAAGCCGTCAGCGTGGCACCTGAACATATCGGAGCGACCGCTGTGAACGTTGGCGTAATATTCGGATTAACCGTGATGGTCAATGTGGTGGTCGTCGCACATTGGCCTGCTGTTGGTGTGAATGTATAAGTAGTGGTGGCTGTATTGTTGAGTGCCGGCGCCCAGGTGCCGGTAATACCGTTGTTGGAAGTGGTAGGCAAAGCCGTCAGCGTGGCACCTGAACATATCGGCGCCACGGCCGTGAATGTTGGTGTGATATTCGGATTAACCGTGATCGTCAAAGTAGCCGTTGTCGCACACTGCCCTGCTGTTGGTGTGAAGGTATAAGTAGTGGTGGCTGTATTGTTGAGTGCCGGTGCCCAGGTACCGGTAATGCCGTTGTTGGATGTAGTTGGTAACGGAGCTAATGCTGCACCGGAACAGATGGGGGTCACCGCTGTGAATGTTGGTGTAATATTGGGGTTAACCACTATCGTCAATGTTGCCGTAGTCGCGCATTGCCCAGCCGCTGGTGTGAATGTATAGGTTGTCGTGGTGGTATTATCCAGCGCTGGTGCCCAAGTACCGGTAATACCGTTGGTTGATGTTGTTGGTAACGGGGCCAATGCTGCTCCTGAACATATGGGCGCCACCGCCGTGAATGTCGGCGTGATGTTCGGATTAACCGTAATTGTTAAGGTAGCGGTAGTCGCACACTGTCCTGCTGTTGGGGTAAATGTATAAGTTGTCGTTGTTGTATTATCTAGTGCGGGTGCCCATGTGCCCGTGATGCCATTGTTCGACGTAGTCGGTAATGGAGCTAATGTCGCTCCTGAGCATATCGGTGCAACAGCCGTGAATGTCGGTGTAATATTCGGATTGACTGTGATAGTCAAAGTTGTCGTTGTGGCGCACTGCCCGGCCGTCGGTGTAAAGGTATAAGTTGTCGTTGTTGTATTATCTAGTGCGGGTGCCCATGTGCCCGTGATGCCATTGGTCGACGTAGTCGGTAATGGAGCTAATGTCGCTCCTGAGCATACCGGTGCAACAGCCGCGAATGTCGGTGTAATATTCGGATTAACCGTGATGGTCAATGTGACGGTAGTGGCACATTGTCCTGCCGTTGGTGTGAAGGTATAGGTAGTGGTGGCCGTGTTATTCAAAGCCGGTGCCCATGTGCCGGTAATACCATTGGTTGATGTTGTAGGTAACGGGGCTAGTGCTGCACCGGAACAGATAGGTGCTACTGCATTAAAGGTCGGGGCGATGTTCGGATTGACCGTAATCGTCAAAGTAGCCGTTGTCGCACACTGCCCGGCCGTTGGGGTAAATGTATAAGTTGTTGTGGTGGTATTATCCAAAGTCGGTGCCCATGTGCCGGTAATACCATTGGTTGATGTTGTAGGTAACGGGGCTAGTGATGCACCGGAACAGATAGGTGCTACTGCATTAAAGGTCGGGGTGATGTTCGGATTAACCGTGATGGTCAAGGTCGTCGTTGTCGCACACTGTCCTGCTGTTGGGGTAAAGGTATAGGTAGTTGTTGCTGTGTTATTGAGCGCTGGTGCCCAGGTTCCGGTTATTCCATTGTTGGAGGTGGTGGGCAGCGGAGCTAATACCGCACCGGAACAGATGGGTGCTACTGCATTAAAGGTTGGTGTAATATTTGGATTGACTGTGATTGTCAATGTTGCCGTTATGGCACATTGTCCTGCCGTCGGTGTAAATGTATAAGTAGTGGTAGCTGTGTTGTTGAGCGCCGGCGCCCATGTACCCGTAATGCCATTATTTGAGGTGGTGGGTAATGGAGCTAATGCCACACCTGAGCATATCGGTGCAACAGCCGTGAATGTCGGTGTAATATTCGGATTTACCGTGATGGTTAATGTTGCTGTAGTGGCGCACTGTCCGGCTGTTGGCGTGAATGTATAAGTAGTTGTGGTAGTATTATCCAAAGCCGGTGCCCATGTACCGGTGATGCCGTTTGTTGCTGTTGTAGGTAATGGAGCTAATGGCGCACCGGAACAGATAGGTGCTACTGCATTAAAGGTCGGGGTGATGTTCGGATTGACCGTAATCGTCAAAGTAGCCGTTGTCGCACACTGACCAGTCGTTGGGGTAAAGGTATAGGTAGTGGTAGCCGTGTTGTTGATTGCCGGTGCCCATGTACCAGTAATGCCATTGTTGGAAGTGGTGGGAAGCGGAGCTAATGCTGCACCGGAACAGATGGGCGCTACCGCATTAAAGGTTGGTGTGATATTCGGATTAACCGTAATGGTCAATGTGGTTGTCGTCGCACACTGCCCTGCAGTTGGGGTAAAGGTATAGGTGGTTGTTGCGGTATTGTTGAGCGCTGGTGCCCAAGTGCCGGTAATGCCATTGGTAGATGTTGTTGGTAATGGGGCTAATGCTGCACCGGAACAGATGGGGGCCACCGCTGTGAACGTTGGTGTAATATTGGGGTTAACCACTATCGTCAATGTTGCCGTAGTCGCACATTGCCCAGCCGCTGGTGTGAATGTATAAGTTGTCGTGGCGGTATTATCCAAAGCTGGCGCCCAGGTACCGGTAATGCTGTTGTTTGATGTGGTGGGCAGCGGAGCCAATGCCGCACCAGAACATATGGGTGTTACCGCATTAAAAGTTGGTGTTATGTTTGGATTGACTGTAATGGTTAAAGTGGTGGTGGTCGCACACTGCCCGGCCGTTGGAGTAAATGTATAGGTAGTGGTGGCGGTATTGTTCAGTGCCGGTGCCCATGTACCGGTGATGCCGTTTGTAGATGTTGTTGGTAACGGAGCTAATGCTGCACCTGAACAGATGGGTGCTACCGCATTAAAGGTTGGTGTGATGTTCGGATTAACCGTGATCGTCAATGTGGCGGTAGTCGCACACTGTCCGGCCGTTGGGGTGAATGTATAAGTTGTTGTGGTAGTATTATCCAAAGCTGGCGCCCATGTACCGGTGATGCCGTTGTTGGAAGTTGTAGGCAGCGCTGTCAGTGTAGCACCTGAACATATCGGCGCTACTGCTGTAAACGTTGGTGTAATATTCGGATTGACCGTGATGGTCAAAGTAGCCGTAGTCGCACATTGTCCGGCTGTTGGCGTAAATGTATAGGTAGTGGTGGCTGTATTGTTCAGCGCTGGCGCCCATGTACCGGTGATGCCGTTGTTGGAAGTTGTAGGCAGCGCTGTCAGTGTAGCACCTGAACATATCGGCGCTACTGCTGTAAACGTTGGTGTAATATTCGGATTGACCGTGATGGTCAAAGTAGCCGTTGTCGCACATTGTCCGGCTGTTGGCGTAAATGTATAGGTAGTGGTGGCTGTATTGTTGAACGCCGGTGCCCATGTACCGGTGATGCCATTGTTGGAAGTAGTAGGCAGCGCTGTCAGCGTGGCCCCGGAACATATCGGCGCCACTGCTGTGAACGTTGGTGTGATGTTCGGATTAACTGTGATGGTTAAAGTAGCTGTTGTTGCACACTGACCCGCAGCCGGTGTAAATGTATAAGTTGTCGTTGTTGTATTGTCCAGTGCTGGTGCCCAGGTACCGGTGATGCCGTTGTTGGATGTGGTGGGCAAAGCTGTCAGGGTAGCCCCGGAACATATCGGCGCCACCGCTGTGAACGTCGGTGTTATATTGGGATTAACCACTATCGTCAAAGTCGTCGTTGTCGCACACTGCCCTGCTGTTGGTGTGAAGGTATAGGTAGTGGTGGCTGTATTGTTGAGCGCTGGTGCCCAGGTACCGGTAATGCCGTTGTTGGATGTAGTAGGTAACGGGGCTAATGCTGCACCAGAGCATATTGGTGCAACCGCTGTGAACGTTGGTGTGATGTTCGGATTAACCGTAATGGTCAATGTGGTGGTGGTCGCACACTGCCCTGCTGTTGGCGTAAATGTATAAGTAGTGGTGGCGGTGTTGTTGAGTGCCGGCGCCCATGTACCGGTGATGCCGTTGTTGGAAGTGGTAGGCAAAGCCGACAGCGTAGCGCCTGAACATATCGGAGCTACCGCTGTGAATGTCGGTGTGATGTTCGGATTAACCGTAATTGTCAAAGTAGCCGTTGTTGCACACTGCCCGACTGTTGGGGTGAAAGTATACGTAGTGGTGGCCGTATTATTGAGTGCCGGTGCCCATGTGCCGGTGATTCCATTGTTGGAAGTTGTAGGTAACGCTGTCAGCGTGGCTCCTGAACATATCGGCGCCACTGCTGTAAACGTTGGTGTAATATTCGGATTAACCGTGATGGTCAATGTGGTGGCCGTCGCACATTGCCCGGCTGCGGGGGTAAAGGTATAAGTCGTCGTTGTTGTATTGTCCAGTGCTGGTGCCCATGTGCCGGTGATGCCGTTGGTAGATGTTGTAGGTAATGGGGCTAACGCTGCACCGGAACAGATGGGAGCTACTGCATTAAAAGTTGGTGTGATGTTCGGATTAACCGTAATGGTCAATGTGGTGGTGGTCGCACACTGCCCGGCTGTTGGGGTAAATGTATAAGTAGTGGTAGCAGTGTTATTGAGCGCCGGTGCCCATGTACCCGTAATGCCATTATTTGAGGTGGTGGGTAATGGGGCCAATGCTGCACCGGAACAGATGGGTGCTACTGCATTAAAGGTAGGTGTGATGTTCGGATTTACCGTAATAGTCAAGGTCGTCGTTGTCGCACACTGCCCTGCTGTTGGTGTGAATGTATAAGTTGTCGTGGTGGTATTGTCCAAAGCCGGTGCCCATGTACCGGTGATACCATTGTTGGAAGTGGTAGGCAGCGCTGTCAGCGTGGCACCTGAACATATCGGCGCCACGGCCGTGAATGTAGGTGTGATGTTTGGATTAACCGTGATGGTTAAAGTTGCTGTTGTTGCACACTGACCCGCAGCCGGTGTAAATGTATAAGTTGTTGTTGCGGTATTGTTCAGTGCTGGTGCCCAGGTACCGGTGATGCCGTTGTTGGATGTGGTGGGCAAAGCTGTCAGGGTAGCCCCGGAACATATCGGCGCCACGGCTGTGAACGTTGGTGTTATATTGGGGTTAACCACTATCGTCAAGGAAGTTGTTGTGGCACACTGCCCTGCTGTTGGTGTAAATGTATAGGTAGTGGTAGCGGTATTGTTCAGTGCCGGTGCCCATGTACCGGTGATACCATTGTTGGAAGTGGTAGGCAGCGCTGTCAGCGTGGCACCTGAACATATCGGCGCCACGGCCGTGAATGTAGGTGTGATGTTTGGATTAACCGTGATGGTTAAAGTTGCTGTTGTTGCACACTGACCCGCAGCCGGTGTAAATGTATAAGTTGTTGTTGCGGTATTGTTCAGTGCTGGTGCCCAGGTACCGGTGATGCCGTTGTTGGATGTGGTGGGCAAAGCTGTCAGGGTAGCCCCGGAACATATCGGCGCCACGGCTGTGAACGTTGGTGTTATATTGGGGTTAACCACTATCGTCAAGGAAGTTGTTGTGGCACACTGCCCTGCTGTTGGTGTAAATGTATAGGTAGTGGTAGCGGTATTGTTCAGTGCCGGCGCCCAGGTACCGGTAATGCCGTTTGTTGAGGTCGTTGGTAACGGAGCTAATGCTGCACCGGAACAGATGGGTGCTACCGCATTAAAGGTTGGCGTCACATTCGGATTAACCGTAATGGTTAATGTCGTCGTAGTGGCACACTGCCCGGCTGTTGGGGTGAAGGTATAGGTAGTTGTGGCGGTATTGTCCAAGGCTGGTGCCCAGGTACCAGTGATGCCGTTGTTGGAAGTGGTGGGCAATGGGGCCAATGCTGCTCCTGAACAGATCGGAGCCACGGCTGTGAACGTTGGTGTAATATTCGGATTGACCACTATCGTCAAAGTCGTCGTAGTGGCACACTGCCCTGCTGTTGGGGTAAATGTATAAGTAGTGGTGGCAGTGTTGTTCAGAGCCGGTGCCCAGGTACCGGTGATGCCATTGGTTGATGTTGTTGGTAATGGAGCTAGTGCCGCACCGGAACAGATCGGTGCTACTGCGTTAAAGGTTGGCGTAATGTTCGGATTAACCGTAATGGTCAACGTCGTAGTAGTCGCACACTGCCCGGCTGTTGGTGTAAAGGTATAGGTGGTGGTAGCCGTATTGTTGAGTGCCGGTGCCCAGGTACCTGTGATGCCATTGTTTGATGTGGTAGACAGAGCTGTCAGCGTAGCGCCTGAACAGATCGGAGCCACGGCTGTGAACGTCGGTGTGATGTTCGGATTGACCACTATCGTCAAAGTCGTCGTAGTGGCACATTGCCCGGCAGTTGGGGCAAATGTATAGGTAGTTGTTGCGGTGTTATTGAGTGCGGGCGCCCATGTACCGGTAATGCCGTTGTTGGAAGTGGTAGGCAAAGCCGTCAGGGTAGCACCTGAACAGATCGGAGCCACCGCCGTGAACGTCGGTGTGATGTTCGGATTGACCACTATTGTCAAAGTCGTCGTTGTCGCACACTGTCCGGCTGTTGGCGTGAAAGTATAAGTAGTTGTTGTGGTATTATCTAAAGCCGGAGCCCAGGTACCCGTAATGCCATTGTTTGACGTGGTGGGCAACGGGGCCAATGCTGCTCCTGAACAGATCGGAGCCACTGCTGTGAACGTTGGTGTGATATTCGGATTGACCACTATCGTCAAAGTCGTCGTAGTGGCACACTGCCCTGCTGTCGGGGTAAAGGTATAAGTTGTCGTGGTGGTATTATCCAAAGCCGGTGCCCATGTACCGGTGATGCCATTGTTGGAAGTGGTGGGTAGCGGAGTTAATACCGCACCGGAACAGATGGGTGCTACCGCATTAAAGGTTGGTGTGATGTTTGGATTAACCGTGATGGTCAAGGTCGTCGTTGTCGCACACTGTCCTGCTGTTGGGGTAAAGGTATAGGTAGTTGTTGCTGTGTTATTGAGCGCTGGTGCCCAGGTTCCGGTTATTCCATTGTTGGAGGTGGTGGGGAGCGGAGCTAATGCTGCACCGGAACAGATGGGTGCTACCGCATTAAAGGTTGGTGTGATGTTCGGATTGACTGTGATGGTTAATGTGGCGGTCGTTGCACACTGCCCTGCTGTTGGGGTGAAAGTATAGGTAGTGGTGGCTGTATTGTTGAGCGCCGGTGCCCAGGTGCCGGTGATGCCGTTGGTCGAGGTGGTTGGTAATGGGGCCAAGGCCGCACCGGAACAGATGGGTGCTACCGCCGTGAATGTCGGTGTAATGTTCGGATTAACCGTAATAGTTAAGGTTGTCGTTGTCGCACACTGACCAGCCGTTGGAGTAAAGGTATAAGTAGTTGTGGTGGTATTATCCAGCGCGGGTGCCCATGTACCGGTGATGCCATTATTGGAAGTGGTGGGTAACGGAGCTAATGCCGTACCAGAGCAAATCGGCGCCACCGCCGTGAATGTTGGTGTCACAATTGGATTGACCACTATTGTCAATGTCGTTGTGGTGGCGCACTGTCCTGCTGTTGGGGTAAAGGTATAAGTTGTTGTTGCGGTGTTATTCAAAGCCGGTGCCCATGTGCCGGTGATGCCATTATTGGAAGTGGTGGGTAACGGGGCTAATGCCGCACCGGAGCAAATCGGCGCCACGGCCGTGAAAGTTGGTGTGATGTTCGGATTAACCGTAATAGTCAGTGTGGTTGTGGTGGCACACTGTCCTGCTGTTGGTGTGAAGGTATAAGTTGTCGATGTTGTATTATCCAGCGCCGGTGCCCATGTACCGGTTATGCCATTATTGGAGGTGGTGGGTAGTGGGGCTAATGCTGCGCCAGAACATATCGGCGCAACAGCTGTAAAGGTTGGTGTGGTATTCGGATTAACTGTAATGGTTAATGTGGTGGTAGTTCCACACTGACCGGCGTCCGGCGTAAATGTATAAGTAGTGGTGGCCGTATTATTGAGCGCCGGTGCCCAGGTGCCGGTAATGCCGTTGTTGGAAGTGGTAGGCAATGGAGCTAATGCTGCACCGGAGCAGATGGGAGCAACGGCTGTGAATGTTGGAACAGGGAGGGATGCCGGCTGTGTGATGGTCACCGTTGCAGTGGTGAAACAGCTATTGGCATCAGTGACTGTAACGACATAGGTGCCCGCGGCAAGACCGGTAGCCGTAGCCCCGGCCTGCACGGGCGTGGTGTTCCAACTATAAGTATACGGAGATGTACCACCTGTAGCAGTCACGGTAGCGGATCCGGTGGCCCCTCCAAAACAAGCGACATTGGTCTGAGCAGTAATAGAAGCAGACAAGGTTGCTGCCGGCTGCGTGATCGTGGCAGTAGCAGTCTTGACGCACCCTCTCGAATCTGTTACTGTGACCGTATAAGTCCCCGCTGCAAGACCGGTAGCCGTAGTCGTAGTCTGTACCGGAGCGGTATTCCAGCTATATGTATAAGGCCCTACGCCGCCAGTTGCAGTGACAGTAGCAGAGCCATTATTTCCTCCAAAACAGGAGACATTCGTTTGAGCACTGATCGTAGGAGTCAATAGGGTAGCTGGTTGCGTAAGCACTATATTGGCCTGTAAAGACGTGCAACCATTGGCGTCTGTAGCTGTAACTCTGTACGTAATGCCTGCTGAAAGACCGGTAACCGTAGCGGTAGTCTGCCCGGCAGGGGGATTCCATGCATACGTGTAGGGCCCTGTTCCGCCTGCGCCTACGGCAGTAACTGTTCCATTGCTACCTCCATTACAAGACACCTGATTAACTAAAGTTATGGATACGGTAGGCCTTGCATTTACCGTAGCGGTGACGGGCATGATGGTGAAGCAGCCTGCTGCGGTAGTTCCTTTAATATAATAAGTGCCCGCCGTTGCAGTCGTTGGTGTGCCATAGGAGACGGTTGCTGCAGCATCTGTCCAATAGGTGAGGGTCAGTCCAGGTGTTGAGCCGGCGGTGACTGCGGGTGCAGTAAGATTCACGGTGGAAGGGGCACAAACGGCTGCCGGGTTTGTAATTACCAGGGTCGGTGGCGAATTGACGGTTACTGTCACAGGCTGAACGGCAAAACATCCGGCTGCGGTAGTGCCTTTAATATAGTAGGTACCGGCACCTGCTGTTGTTGGGGTGGTATAAGAAACAGTTGCGGCTGCATCCGTCCAGTAAGTGAATGTCAATCCTGCTGTAGATCCTGCTGTTACTGCCGGTGCTGTCAGATTCGCCGTTGCAGGGGAACATACAGCCGCCGGGTTAGTTATAACAAGTGTGGGTGTTGGATTGACCGTTATGGTTCTTGTTGCACTTACAGCAGGGCAGGTTCCCGGTGCATTGGTTGTTAATGTTAAGGTGACAGTTCCGCTGAAGTTAGCGGCTGGTGTATAGGTAACAGTGGCTGGTGTGGCAGTCTGTGCCGTGCTGCTCAGGGTACCGCCACCTGCGGTGATGGACCAGGCCCCGGTAGTGGCGCTGCCACCCACGCTGGCACCGGTTAACGTAATGGCAGCAGGAGTGGCCGATTGACAAGCATTATCCGGGCCTCCGGGTGTTACTGTAGCGACAGGTGTCACGTTAATGGTTCGGGTACCGCTAACGGCAGGACAAGCTCCAGGTGCATTACTGGTTAATGTCAAGGTAACGGTTCCGCTGAAGTTGGCGGCTGGTGTATAAGTGACAGTGGCTGGTGTGGCAGTCTGTGCCGTGCTACTCAGGGTACCGCCTCCTGCGGTGATGGACCAGGCCCCGGTAGTGGCGCTGCCGCCAACACTGGCTCCGGTTAAGGTAATAGCAGCAGGGGTGGCCGATTGACAAACGGTATTAGGTCCACCCGGTGTTACTGTAGCTACGGGGCTTACTGTTATCGTCCGCGTTCCACTTGCGGAGGCGCAGCCTCCACCAGGCGTATTAGAAGTTAATGTTAAGGTGACGGTGCCGCTGAAATTGGCGGCTGGTGTATAAGTAACCGTGGCTGGTGTGGCAGTCTGCGCCGTACTGCTCAGGGTACCGCCTCCTGCCGTAATAGACCAGGCACCGGTAGTGGCGCCACCACCAACACTGGCTCCGGTTAAGGTGATGGCGGTGGGAGTGGCCGATTGACAAGCTGTATTAGGACCGCCTGGTGTTACCGTGGCTGGAACATTCACTGTTACAGTAACAAACTGGGTATTACTACAGGGGTCAAAGGTTGCTTCTTTTCCAGGATCGGTTTCAACTTCATCCTGGATGGTATATATATAAGTAACCACTATTGGGCCGGCAGTCGTATTAGTCAATACCTGGTTGATATTCCCGGAGCCACTGCTTGCTGCGCCACCATTTATGCCGGCAATACCGGGACGTGTCCAGTTTAAAATATGACCAGGATCTCCATTATAAGTTGGCGTGTAATTAAAAGTTGATCCACTGCAGATCGGAGAAGGAGTCAGGGTACTTGTTAAGACTGGGAGATCACCTACCGCGAGTGTTATATTTTGCGTATTGGAACAGCCGTTTGCTGTAATCGTAAAAGCATAAACAACGTTAATTATATTATTCGTTGAGTTTATAAGGGTCTCGCTAATTCCACCACTTCCGGAACCAGTGGCTGGTGTCACGCCTGCTACTGCGGCACGGGCCCAACTGAAAGTTGCACCCGCTGTTGCACTGGTAGGAGTATAAGTAAATAAGTCCCCACTGCAAATGCCAGGATATGGTTGTTGTGGATAATATAATCTCCCGATCCTTACAACACCAGTATTATTATCGGCCGAGTTAGCCGGATAGGTGTTATTTAAGGTTGGTAAGGGATTCACAGTAATCGTCCTTGTTCCGCTTACGGCAGGACATGCACCGACTGCATTAGTAGTCAATGTTAACGTGACGGTTCCGGTAAAGTTGGCAGCGGGGGTGTAGGTGACGGTGGCTGGCGTGGCGGTTTGCGCCGTACTGCTCAATGTTCCTCCACCTGCCGTAATAGACCAGGCACCAGTGGTGGCACTGCCACCCACACTGGCTCCCGATAAGGTGATAGCAGCAGGGGTGGCTGATTGACAAGCACTATTAGGGCCACCAGGTGTTACCGTGGCAGCCGGATTTACATTGATCGTTCTGGTGGCGCTTACGGCAGGACAAGACCCCGGTGCGTTGGTTGTTAATGTTAAAGTAACGGTGCCGCTGAAGTTGGCGGCGGGCGTATAAGTTACGGTGGCTGGGGTGGCGGTTTGCGCCGTACTACTCAGTGTTCCACCACCTGCCGTAATAGACCAGGCGCCTGTAGTGGCGCCGCCACCCACACTGGCTCCCGCTAAGGTGATAGCAGCAGGAGTAGCAGATTGACAAACAGTATTGGGCCCACCGGGTGTTACCGTGGCAGCCGGGTCGACGGTTATTGTCCTCGTTGCGCTAACGGCAGCGCAACCACCAACTGCATTTGTTGTCAATGTTAAGGTGATGGTGCCAGTAAAGTTGGCAGCGGGGGTGTAGGTTACGGTGGCTGGCGTGGCGGTTTGCGCCGTACTGCTCAGTGTTCCACCGCCAGCTGTAATAGACCAGGCGCCGGTTGTGGCACCGCCGCCCACACTGGCGCCGCTTAAGGTGAGTGCAGCGGGTGTTGCCGATTGACAAACGCTATTAGGACCACCAGGTGTTACTGTGGCCGCTGGATTTACATTGATCGTTCTGGTAGCGCTTACAGCAGGGCATGCTCCGGGTGCATTGGTAGTCAATGTTAATGTGACAATTCCGCTGAAGTTGGCAGCAGGGGTGTAGGTTACAGTGGCTGGAGTAGCTGTTTGTGCTAAACTGCTCAGTGTTCCTCCACCTGCCGTAATAGACCAGGCGCCTGTAGTGGCACCGCCGCCAACGCTGGCCCCGGTTAAGGTAATGGCAGCGGGTGTTGCCGATTGGCAAACGCTATTAGGGCCACCAGGTGTTACCGTGGCAGCCGGGTCGACAGTAATTGTCCTCGTTGCGCTTACGGCCGGACAGCCGCCAACTGCATTTGTTGTCAATGTTAAGGTAACGGTGCCGGTAAAGTTGGCCGCAGGCGTATAGGTCACGGTGGCTGGCGTGGCTGTTTGTGCAGTATTGCTCAGCGTTCCTCCTCCCGAGGTGATGGACCAGGCACCGGTAGTGGCTCCGCCACCCACATTGGCTCCCGTTAAGGTGATTGCAGTGGGAGTGGCGGATTGACAAACATTATCCGGGCCGCCGGCAGTTACCGTAGCCGCCGGATTTACTGTTACTGTTGCTGTTACCGTAGTCGTACAGCCATTCCCGCCCGTTACCGTATAACTGATGTCAGCGTTTCCAGGTGATATTCCTGTGACCAATCCTGTTGTACTCACGGTGGCTACACCAGGTGCATTGGTGTTCCATACCCCGCCTGGAGTAGCATCTGTTAAGTTGGTCGTACCATTTATACATATCGTTGTTGTGCCTCCGATCGGACTTACTGGAGGAGACCCGTTTACAACTTGTGTTAGCGGAGCAGAGGTACTGTTTGAAAAATTTCCCGGATCATTTGAAGTATAAACTGCCGTAATCGAGTAAGTTCCCGTTACCGGGCTGGAGATAGTGATGCTTCTTACGCCGCCTACCAGAAGGGTAGGAGCGCCCAGCGAAACTCCATCTAAAAAAAACTCCACTGTACCTGTAGCGGCATTTGGCGTAACAGTGGCTGTCAAAGTGATGTTTGAATTATCACAGGACGGGTTATTGTTGGAGGTGACAGTAGTTGTTGTTGCTACTTGGGCACTAAGTTCCAAATGAGAAAATGATAGGAACAGGAAGGTAACAAAAGAGATGAGTCTCAGGGGGACGAGGGTCCTGATTGCAGCAGTTCGTTTTATATTTTGCAATAGGTGTTTGCGCATTGATGCTTTAAAAAATTACGCGGTGCCTGATGTTTTCAAAATAGAAGCCCAATTTGAGTCTCACCCAATACGAAAGAATTTCCAGCATTTGAAGGTGTCTTACTGTAACCAGTCTGAGTATTCGTTACGCATTCATCTTTAAGTTGATTGGAGCCAACCTAACCAGCATCATAGCGAGAGAGTATACCTGTTTAATAAGCGATTCCTTTAATAAAAAAATAAACCACGCTACAGTAGAAATTGACTACCTGGATTGACGAACTATGAGCTAGAAGAAATTTCCTGGCGAGGATAAGAGAATGATTGATTTGTAACAATCATCGAATTTGATGAGGGATATTTTCGTGGATGCATGCACAGGATATCGTGGATATCTTAGCTGGATGTTGGAGCGCCTTGCGCAAAGAAGAATTTCAAAGGAGTATCGTGATAATACGGGATATTATGTATTGCTATTGGATAGATACACAGGATATTGCAGATACTATAGAGGGATGTTGGAATGATTGACAAAAAGCTTCAATGGAAAAGGTAAAAAGGGATAAAGGGGTTTTCGACACTTAATTAATTGAGGTATACGTATTTAGCTAACAATAAGGAGGTAAAAGGTTAGATGTATTTAAAATATGAAGATAGATCAAAGATTTTGATCAAACAAGAATTAAGATTTTTATTCAGAAATATACATTGAACTACTTAAAAAGCTGGCGCTTTTCAAGACACAATCGTAATGATTAATCATTAGAAATAAATGCATTGGACAACTGTTAGCATTCCTGTGGATGGCACACAAAAAAAATATATACATTTTTGCATTTGACTTCTTGCTTTGTTTCAGAATAGAATATCCGGTGAATACATTTTATCGCATACAGATTTGATATTCAGTTCCGATAGGAAAGACTTTATTTTCTGAGATTTAATAAATGGGAGTTGATAACATAACCAGGGTTATTAAATCGCAAAATTGTATCATTTAATTTTTTTATTCTAAAAAAAACAGCAGACGCTATTACTTGAAAAACTGTAGAACCTGCGTCCATATTCAATTTGAGCGACCTGTTGGATTTTAGATTCGGCTATTGATAGGCACGATAAACTTAAAGTCGTATTAATTTTTTTTTGATTTGGATTAAATTACATTTAATTTAGTATTGACTTTTCAATCCCACATAGTTTGTTCTTGTTGATGATGTATCTGAATAAGCTAACAACGACGCACAATATTCCTCTCGAATTACCAACTTCAAATTTCCTCGAATAACCAGGCGAAAAAGATCCTTAGATTAATCAGATTCCAATTCGTAAGCTAAATAGGACCTCCAAATATTGGATTTACCTGGGTCGTGAACCAGGACGATCGACGATAATTGATGTAACCGAGTCTGCGCTTTAAATCTGGCCGAATCCACGGCTGACGCTGATCTATGCAGTAACACTTATTCTTTTTATCCGTTTTATTTTCTGGACATACCGGAAAGTAGGTTTCTTGTTTTGCCTGTTCGGAAACGTTGTAAACGCGTAAATCCGGACTTGAGTGATATTTTTTTCCCTAAGCAAATTGCTCTGTGATGATGCAGAGATTATTCCGCTTGATTTTTTTTACATGAACGCCCCTATCTCTAATTTTAAATGACTGTTTATGAAGTTCTTTACCCTTGTTAATAAACTCGCCAAAATCTTCCTTGGCAAACCAGGTCAACCTATTGCGGTAAAGATATATAGCCCGGGTTTGGACATACATCTTTTTCCCCATCTTTCACTTCCTGAGAATGGTCATCATGATGCGGAACAATCTCCGGCGTCCTTTACAATGATACCTCCTTCCATTGGCAATCCCCAAAAAACGACTTTATGAAAACCTTCCTGCAATTCAATAAGAGATTTTGCTTTGTATTCGCATTTATTGCACTTATTGGATCCTATGCTCAGGCGCAACGCACAGCAAGCGTAACCGGCCCCTGGAGTAGTACCACTACATGGGGGGGACAAGCTGTGCCAACGTCTGCAGATGCAGTGACCATCAATAGTGGTGTGACAGTAACTGTGGATGTGACTGCTAACTGCGCTTCGATAACTTTCCTTTCGACAGCTACCGTGAATTCTACCGTAAGCATCAACACGGGGATTACTTTGAACGTTGTAGGAGCCGTTACTATTCCCAGGCAAGGTTCCAATAACAACACTATGGCCGTTGGTGCGGGCACATTAAATGCCGGAAGCATTGCGTTTACAAATGGGGGAGGGGGACAAAGACATTTATTAACCATTTCTACCGGAACTTGCAACGTTTCAGGAAATATTACGCAAAGCGGTAGTACAGGTAGTGCAACCATTACGTTTACCGGCGCCGGGCTATTAAAAGTAGCTGGCACATTTCTGACCGCTGCTACTGCTACTTTCACAGCAGGCACAGGAACAGTAGAATACAATGGGGCTGCACAAACAGTGGGGGATTTTGCTTATAATAACTTAACGCTTTCTAATTCTGGAGCCAAGACGCTGGTAACCGGAACTTCTATCGCAGGTAATTTGACGTTAAGTGGAACTGCCAATACCGCTACAGTCGCCACTTTAACGATTGGGGGTAATTTGAACATAGGCGACGGTACTACCTTTACTGCGGCTGGTTTTGCATTGACGGTCACTGGTACAACTACCATTGGAGGTGGTACAAGCGGTAACCTGACCACTTCCTCAGCCACAGGAACCAAGATATTTACAGGGCTTGTAACGATTAATGCAGGCGGCACCTGGACCAATACGGCTGCTAATTCGCCGGTTACTTTCAGAGGCGGTATTACAAACAATGGCACATTCAGTGCAGGTACAGGTGTGTATACTTTTGATACCAATTCACAACCGCTTGTTGGTACCTTATCAATTCCCAATGTTACAGTTACAGGGGTTACTGTAACCAATAATAATACATTGACGGTAAGCACAGCCCTTTCGGGATCAGGAGGGGTAACACAGGCTGCCAATGCTACACTTAATATCGGTGGCACATCGGGCATAACGACATTAACTGCCTCTAATAGCGGCAATACGGTAAATTATACAGGTACCGCGCAAACCGTGCATTCAAATAACTATGTACATCTGGCCCTTTCCGGGAGCGGCGCGAAGACTTTACAAACGGGAACAACTTCGATCACGGGCAATTTAACGTTAAGCGGAACAGTAAATACAACAACCGTGGCCGGTTTAACTATCGGGGGCAATCTTTTGGTGGGCGATGGGACAACTTTTACTGCTGCTGGCTTTGCATTAACTGTAACCGGCACTACTACTGTGGGCGGGGGTACGAGTGGTAATTTAACTATATCTTCTGCCACGGGTACTAAAATATTTACCGGCCTGGTAACGGTTAATACAGGCGGTGTCTGGAACAACAGCGGAAACTCACCCGTTACCTTCAGAGGGGGGATAACGAATAATGGAACTTTTACAGCGGGTACAGGCGTTCATACGTTTGATACCAATGCCCAGGCGCTTTCGGGTAGCGCATTTACTATTCCCAGTGTTACAGTGACCGGTGTGTCACTGACCAATAACAACTCCCTGACTGTAAACACGGCGCTTTCGGGTACCGGCAGTCTTACGCAGGCCGCAAGTGCCACTCTGAACATAGGGGCTGCATCGGCAATTGCAGGTATTAACGCCTCTTCCAGTGGGAACAATGTATTCTATACATCAACTACCGGGGGGCAAACGTTGATCGGCGGTACCTATAATAACGTCACATTAAGTAATTCATCTGGTAGCAATACAGCAAACGGTAATGTGATAGTCAATGGGACCATGATTGCCAATGCAGCGGGTGGAACGCTCAGCATGAGCACGTTCACACTCAGCGGTGCCGCGATCACCAATAATGGCACCATTAGTACGCAAAACACGAGCGCTACCCCCATACCATCGGGAGCAAGCTGGGGCGGCACCATCAATTATAATGCAGCAACAGGAGGACAAACAATAGTCACAGGCACTTATACTAATTTAACTTCAGGCAATACCAGCGGCATTAATACGGCTGCCGGCAACCTTGTTATCAACGGCGTCCTGACTACCACGGCTCTTGGAACACTGAGTCTCGGTACGAATACAATCAGTGGTTCGCTAACAACGATAACTAACAATGGTACCATCAGTACGGCGAATACGAGTGGTACGCCGCTGCCTTCGGGATTAACCTGGGGCGGTACCATCAATTATAATGCATTAACTGGTGGGCAAACCATTGTTGTCGGCACCTACAACAATTTAACCTTAAGCAATACCAGTGGTACAAGCACGGCAGGGAGCGATCTGGCAGTTAACGGAACGCTGACTACGACAGCAGGCGGCACATTTGATATGGGAACCAACCTCCTCAGTGGTGGTTTAACTACGGTTGCCAATAATGGAACAACCAGAACAGCGAATATAAGCGCCACGCCCATCCCTGCCGGCAAAACGTGGGGTGGCACGGTAAACTATGCGGGATTGACAGCTCAAACAGTAGTCAACGGAACGTATAGCAACCTGACTATTTCAAATACTGCTGGCGCCTCAATAAGTGGCGCCGTTTCTGTTAATACGGCGCTTAGTTTAAGCAGCAGCCTGACACTTGGGGCCAATAATTTGACGCTTGGGTATGCGGGCGCGGTTGCAGGCGTATCATCTTCTGTGTATATAGTTACTAATAGTACGGGCCAGTTGAAAAGGACGGTCGGAGGAAGTGCAGTGAATTTCCCGGTAGGGAACAGCGCCTATAACCCGATAACTTTTACAAATTCAGGTACTTCTGACATGTATGGTGTTATCGTAGAGGATGGCCCGGTGACTACTGCGGCCGACGTGAGTTTAGCGGTGAATAGGAGGTGGGATGTGACAGAAGCTGTGGCTGGCGGTAGCAGTTTGGCCATCGTGGCGCAATACAATAGTGGGGAAACGACTGCAGATTTTAGCACCGGTAATCCTATAATCGGGTTTTATAATGGCGCCACATGGGTGAAGAGTAGCGCCACTTATAGTGGTGGCTCCAGTCCGTTTACCTTTACATCGACAACAAACCTCACCCCGGCAGACCTGACTACAGGGACGCAATATTTTGCATTAGGCAAAGATTATGCATTTGTAGCCGGTCCTTCTCAATTTGCCGTTACCTCGATCATTCCGAATCCGGTGATATCCGGTTCCGGGTTCCAGGTGACGATTGAATCGCAAAATGGGGCGAATCTTGCTTCCAATGTTGCCATTCAAACGTTCTTTAACTTAAGTACAAATGGTAATGCCGGGCCACTCAGCGGTACAGTTGCCGGGTCGATACCGGCAGGACAGAGTTCTGTAACCCTGAACGGTGTCATTTTATCTGCTTTGGGTACGGGGGCGACTATCACCGCTACCCTTGATGGTACAAACGGAGGCGATCCACTAACTCCAGGCACCAGTGCGCCATTTAATGTCGTGGCCTCTGCAGCTTCAGATATTATTGCTGCCGGTAATGAAACACCCAATATTGATTATAAAACACAAACCGGATCGGTTATTAATACCACCAGCGACGGGATCAGGGTGTGGTCGTTTAATGTAAGGGATGGCGGCGGATCATCGGATGCCGATAACCTCGCAACGATATTAAGCGCTGTAACAATCTCAAAAGGAGCCAGTAATACGGTAACCAGTTGGGCAAATACGATACAGGAAGCAGCTTTATTTGATGGTACGACCAAAGTGGCAGAGATTACTGTATCTGGCGAAACCCTTGTATTCAGCAGTTTGAATGGTGGAGCGGGGGTAACGGCTGGTGATAATAGCTCTAAAGTCTTGGATCTTTACCTGACCTTCAAAACAGCCAATATTACCGACGGTCAGCAATTCCAGTTTGCGATCACGAATGCAGGTGCATCCGCAAGTCCTGCAGGTTCACTCTTCAATGCGTTTACCACGGCTAACTCATCTGTGGCCACCAATAATAACAGGATACAGGTAACTGCATCACAATTGGTGTTCGGAGCGCAGGCGTTGACCGATGTGGCAGTGGGTACTCCGATGACTCCTGCATTTACCATACGGGGAGTCGATATCAACAATAATCTTGATATCAATTATACATCTACCATTACCCTGGCGGTGAGTGGATCAACCTTTAGCGGCGCGGCGCCAAGTGCCGCCGCCGTTGCAGGCGTAGCCACGTTCAGCCCGGTCTTTGCGACAACCGGAACCGGTGTTACTATTACCGGATCCGACGGTGCAATCACGGCAACTCCTTCGAGTAATACATTTAATGTTACCAACATCGTTCCTGTTGCAACTGATCTGTTCAGGTCGAAGACATCCGGTAATTGGGATCAAATCACAACCTGGCAGGAATCACATGATGGTACAAGCTGGTTTGATGCAGCTGTTACACCAACGAATGCCAACAGCAGTTCGATTACCATATTGAATGGGCATACGGTAACTATACCCGCTACATTGCCGACGCTTTCAGTTGATCAGACTACAATAAATACAGGTGGCCAGATTACGGTAGGTAATGGTGTTACACTTACCATTAACGATGGTACAGGAACCGATCTGACAGCCAATGGTATTTTGTCTGTAGACGGTACGGTTGTGAACCAGGCATCCAGTAATATCGCAGGCACAGCCTCCACCATCCTGTTTAATGCCAATGGTACCTACGTGCATAACCAGAATGGCGGAGCGATCGTAACGGCTACATGGAATATCAATTCGACTTGTAAAATAACAGGGTTTACCAATGCATCGACAACCGCATTGACCAATCTTGGTCAGACATTTGGCAATTTTGTATGGGATTGTTCAGGCCAAACAACAGCTTTGGTAGCCTTGCAAACAAATGGATTTACCGGGACGGCCGGTACTATGACCGTAAACAGAACGGGAACAGGTTCTATTTACATCAACTCTTCTTCTACTACGCCTGTGGTAGTTGGAAATTATACCCAAACGGGGGGAACTGTTGTAATAGACAATACCACCGCAAGCAGAACTTTTACTGTAACGGGTAATTTTACTTTAAACCAGAATACGACAACCAGTTCATTCCAACTCGCTACTTCAAGTGTATTTGTGAGTACGATAACGTTAAATGTTGGAGGAGACTTTAGTATATCGGCAGGAACCCTTTCTACGGGTGGTACTGCGAATACAACGAATGTTAATTTCAATGGAACTGCTATTCAGCTATTTTCAAAAACTGGTGGCACTATTTCAGGAGCCATAAACTTTGCGATTGTCGCAAATGCTATTGTTAATTTTGGTACTTCTGTTTTAGATGGTTCCAGCGGTACATTCAACTTAAACTCAGGCGGATCCATTATTACAGCCCATGCTCAGGGTTTGTCAACAACAGCCGCCACTGGTTCTATCCAGGTGACGGGAACTAAAACTTATAATGCAGCCGCCAATTATACCTATAATGGTATAGTGGCTCAGGTTACAGGCAATGGCCTTGTGACTGCCAATAACTTAACTATCAACAACAGCACAGGGGTTACACTGAGTGCTGCCACAACAGTGAATGGAACGCTTGCTTTAACAAGCGGTTTGCTTGTATTAGGGGCGAACAATTTAACCATTGGCGCGGCCGGTTCAATCAGTGGCGTTACTTCATCAACTTATGTACAAACGAATAATACCGGTTTGTTGAGAAGAACAGTGGCAGCCAGCCCTGTATCCTTCCCTGTCGGTAATGCTACTTATAACCCGATTACGCTTAGTAATTCAGGTACTTCCGATATCTATGGCGTCACTGAAATAGATGGCGCCGTGCCCAATGCGCTTGATGCTACCTTTACTGTGAACAGGAGATGGAGGGTTACTGAAAACACATCAGGAGGCAGTAATCTCGCAGTAGTTGGTCAATACAACAGTGGGGAAGAAGCTGCTAACTTCGGCAGTGGAATAATTCCGAAGATCGGATTCTACAATGGTACGGTATGGGTAGAAACTGCCGCCACACAGGCGGGCGCAAACCCATTCACGTTTACGTCGAATGCTAATTTTACTCCGACGAACCTGACTACGGGTACCCAGTATTTCGCATTGGGTAAGGATCAGGCATTTAGCGCGCTGCCACAGGGTACCTTGAGTGGCAATTCCATTTGTGTATCAGGAACGGGCCAGCTTACATTTACAGCTACTTCAGGTACCTCACCATTCACGATCGTGTATAATGATGGTACAAGTAATGTGACACAGACGAATGTAACGAGCGGAACACCTTTCAATGTTTCACCCAATCCAACTGTTACAACAAATTATACATTGGTTTCAGTGACAGATGCTGACGGTGACGTTCGCAGCAGCGGATTTACCGGCGGTACTGCAACAATAACCGTCAGTCCGGCTCTGCTGAACAATACGATCGCCGCTAATCAATCCATTTGCAGCGGTACTACACCGGCTCCATTAACCGGATCACTTCCGACTGGTGGTAATGGTGTCTATGCCTACCTGTGGCAGTCCAGCACGACCAGTGCAACAACCGGATTCGCCAATGCGGCCGGGACCAATAATGGCCAGAATTATACACCGCCAGGTAGTATTACACAGACCACCTGGTATAGGAGGGTGGTAACATCAGGCAGTTGCACGGATAATTCCACGGCAATACAAGTGACCGTTACAACGGCGCCGACTATCACCCCGGGCCCAACGCTTACTGCTGCACAATCCTGCTCACCTGTGCCAGTAACCTTGACTGGTGCCAGTTTTGGTGCGCCGGCAACCAGCGCTGCATGGTCCATCGTATCCGGTGGAGGAACCTTGAGCACCACCGCATTTACTGCAACACCTTCGACAGTGACCTATACACCGGCGCCAGGTTTCTCCGGAGCCGCGACCCTGGCTTTGACTACAGACGCCTGCCCAACTTTAAGCGCCAACAGGACTGTGAATGTGAATGCTCCTACCGTTGTGAATTATGATTTTAACACAGGAGCCAGTTTCGCCGCATTGGTTTCAAATGCAGTGGTAAATGTTACCTCAACAGCCGGGGGTACCAGTTTTGCCACGAGCGCAACAGGTACAGTAACGGGAGGCAGCGCATTTACGACAAACAGTACTGCCGGAAACAGCCTTAGCCAGACTGCCACAGCAAATAATAACTGGACTTTTGCTTTGACAGGTGCTGATGTTAAGTTTTATAAATCGTTTAAGATTTACTTTGAAGGACAACGAAATTCAGGTTCTACCCCCCAAAACATAAATCTTCTATATAGTATTGATGGTGGAGCGAATTTTATTTCATTTGGCAATCAACCATTGAATAATCTGGGTTCATGGGTTGAAGCCCTGTTTACGCTGCCGGTCGCAACCGATAATCCGACTTCATTGATCATTAAATTGAATATCACATCCGGCAACGGAACTGCATTGATCGACAACTTCCAGATTCAGGGCGTTTATACAGTTCCAGCTGATAAGACTCCTACTGCCGCTGCTTCACCGATTTGTCAAGGGACATCAACAAATGTTCAAATTGCTACTTCCCAATTGGGCGTGAATTATCAATTGCGGAATAATGCGGGCAATACAAATATCGGCAGTGCAGTGGCGGGTACGGGATCAACCATCAATTTGCCAACCGGCAATTTGAGCGCCACAACTACCTTTAATGTATTGGCTTCCAATACTTGTAGTGTTCAGATGGTGAATACGGTGACAGTAACTGTCAACCCATTGGCTACCTTAAGCAGCAGCCTGACACCGCCTGCTATTTGCAGCAATACGGCATTTAGCTATGCGCCTACGAGTGCAACGCCATCTACAACCTTCAATTGGAGCAGGTCTGCAGTAGTGGGCATCAGTAATAGTGCTGCGAGTGGCAGCGGGAACCCGAATGAGACCCTGATTAATACCTCAGCAACACCTGTCAGTGTAACCTACGCCTATACATTAATAGCGAATGGCTGTACCAATCCTACTCCTTTCAATGTAGTGGTAGTGGTGAACCCGACGCCGACACTGACGAGCACGTTGACGCCGCCAGCCGTCTGCGATGGCAATCCTTTCCAATACATACCCGCCAGCGGCACACCAGGTACAACGTTTAGCTGGAGCAGGGCAGCTGTAGCAGGAATCAGCAATCCGGCTGCCAGCGGCACCGATGATCCGAATGAAACCCTGTACAACCTGACGACACTGCCTGTTAACGTAACATATGTATATACCCTATCTGCCAATGGTTGTGCTAACCCGGTAACTTACAATGTGGTAGTGACGGTCAATGCTTCCCCGTCTGCTATCGCAACTGATATTGCCGTTAATAATACACCGGGTGTTTGTGGAGCAACCATCACGCTCGGGTCCAATGTGACCACCAATGGTACGCTGAGTTATGATATTTCCGGTACGCCAATTTCGAATCCTTATACTTTCCCTATTGGAACAACTACGGTAACAGTTACTGCTTCAAATGACTGTGGTACCTCTACGGCCTTCTTTGATGTAACAGTGAGTGATGCCGAGGCCCCTGTAATTCCGGTATTAGCCGATGTGACAGGGGAGTGTACTGCTACTGCCACCCCACCTGTAGCAACGGATAACTGTGCGGGAAATGTAACTGGTACAACAACAGATCCGCTGACTTATTCTACCCAGGGTACATTTGTCATACACTGGAGCTTTGATGATGGTCATGGTAATATATCTACGGCTACCCAAAATGTGGTCGTTCATGACGTGACTGCACCTGTAGTGCCTGTATTGGCCGATGTGACAGGCGAATGTAGCGCCACAGCGACAGCACCAACCACAATAGATAATTGTTTCGGAACTATTACCGGTACAACAAGCGATCCGTTGACCTATTCCACCCAGGGGACATTTGTGATCCATTGGAGCTTTGACGATGGTCATGGTAATATCTCTACAGCCACCCAAAATGTGGTCGTCCATGATGTGACTGCACCTGTAGTGCCAGTATTGGCCGATGTAACTGGCGAATGCGCTGCTACTGCCACAGCACCGACGACGACCGACAATTGTTCCGGTACCATCACAGGTACCACCAGCGACCCGCTGACTTATTCAACGCAAGGTACTCATGTCATCCATTGGAGCTTTGATGATGGTCATGGTAATATTTCTACGGTCACCCAAAATGTGGTCATTCATGATGTGACTGCACCTGTGGTGCCAGTATTGCCTGATGTAACCGGCGAATGCTCCGCTACTGCCACAGCACCGACGACGACTGATAATTGTTCCGGCGTTATTACCGGTACAACCAGTGATCCGCTGACCTATTCTACTCAGGGTACCCACGTGATCCACTGGAGCTTTGATGATGGTAATGGTAATATATCTACTGCCAACCAAAATGTGGTGATCCATGACGTGACTGCACCAGTAGTGCCTGTATTGGCCGATGTAACCGGTGAATGTACGGCTACAGCCACCGCACCGACGACAACCGATAATTGTTCCGGTATCATCACCGGCACCACCAGTGATCCGCTGACCTACTCGACCCAGGGTACATTTGTGATCCACTGGAGCTTTGATGATGGCAATGGCAATATCTCCACGGCTACCCAGAATGTGGTCATTCATGATGTGACTGCGCCTGTGGTGCCAGTGTTAGCCGATGTGACCGGTGAATGTACTGCCACTGCCACAGCACCGACGACAACCGATAATTGTGTTGGTACCATCACCGGTACCACCAGTGATCCGTTGACCTATTCTACCCAGGGTACGTTTGTGATCCATTGGAGCTTTGATGATGGTCAAGGTAATATTTCTACTGCTACCCAAAATGTGGTCATTCATGATGTAACTGCCCCTGTAGTGCCTGTATTGGCCGATGTAACTGGCGAATGTTCGGCTACTGCCACAGAACCGACGACGACCGATAATTGTTCTGGTACCATCACTGGTACCACCAGTGATCCATTGACCTACTCTACTCAGGGTACGTTTGTGATCCATTGGAGTTTTGACGATGGACACGGTAATATCTCTACGGCTACCCAGAATGTGGTCATTCATGATGTGACAGCGCCTGTGGTGCCTGTATTGGCCGATGTAACTGGTGAATGTAGCGCTACTGCGACAGCACCGACAACGACGGATAATTGTTCCGGTACCATCACCGGTACCACCAGCGATCCGCTGACTTATTCGACCCAGGGTACGTTTGTCATCCATTGGAGCTTTGATGATGGACACGGCAATATCTCTACGGCTACTCAGAATGTGGTCATTCATGATGTGACTGCCCCTGTGGTGCCAGTATTGGCCGATGTGACCGGCGAATGTACGGCCACAGCCACAGCACCAACGACAACCGATAATTGCTCTGGTACCATCACTGGTACCACCAGTGATCCGTTGACCTATTCTACCCAGGGTACGTTTGTGATCCATTGGAGCTTTGACGATGGTAACGGTAATATCTCTACTGCCACCCAAAATGTGGTCATTCATGATGTGACTGCCCCTGTGGTGCCAGTATTGGCCGATGTGACCGGCGAATGTACGGCCACAGCCACAGCACCAACGACAACCGATAATTGCTCTGGTACCATCACTGGTACCACCAGTGATCCGTTGACCTATTCTACCCAGGGTACGTTTGTGATCCATTGGAGCTTTGACGATGGTAACGGTAATATCTCTACTGCCACCCAAAATGTGGTCATTCATGATGTGACTGCCCCTGTGGTGCCTGTATTGGCTGATGTAACGGGCGAATGTACGGCTACCGCCACAGCACCGACGACAACGGATAATTGTTCCGGCGTTATCACTGGTACCACCAGCGATCCGCTGACCTACTCGACCCAGGGAACCTTCGTGATCCACTGGAGTTTTGATGATGGTAACGGTAATATATCTACGGCTACCCAAAATGTGGTCATCCATGATGTGACAGCCCCTGTAGTGCCTGTATTGGCTGATGTAACCGGCGAATGCTCCGCTACTGCGACAGCACCGACAACGACGGATAATTGTTCCGGTACCATCACTGGTACCACCAGCGATCCGCTGACTTATTCGACCCAGGGTACATTTGTCATCCATTGGAGCTTTGATGATGGACACGGCAACATCTCTACGGCTACCCAAAATGTGGTCATTCATGATGTGACTGCCCCTGTGGTGCCAGTATTGGCCGATGTGATCGGCGAATGTACGGCCACAGCCACAGCACCAACGACAACCGATAATTGCTCTGGTACCATCACTGGTACCACCAGCGATCCGTTGACCTATTCTACCCAGGGTACGTTTGTGATCCACTGGAGTTTTGATGATGGACACGGCAATATATCTACAGCTACCCAGAATGTGGTCATTCATGATGTGACAGCGCCTGTGGTGCCTGTATTGGCCGATGTAACTGGTGAATGTAGCGCTACTGCCACAGCACCGACAACGACTGATAATTGTTCCGGTACCATCACTGGTACCACCAGCGATCCGTTGACCTATTCTACCCAGGGCACGTTTGTCATACACTGGAGCTTTGACGATGGACATGGTAACATCTCTACTGCGACCCAAAATGTGGTCATCCATGACGTGACTGCGCCTGTAGTGCCTGTATTGGCCGACGTAACTGGCGAATGCACTGCTACTGCGACAGCACCGACAACGACGGATAATTGTACCGGTACCATCACCGGTACGACCAGCGATCCGCTGACTTACTCGATCCAGGGTACGTTTGTGATCCATTGGAGCTTTGATGATGGACACGGCAATATCTCTACGGCTACCCAGAACGTGGTCGTCCATGACGTGACTGCCCCTGTAGTGCCAGTGTTAGCCGATGTAACCGGTGAATGTAGCGCTACTGCCACAGCACCGACGACAACGGATAATTGTTCCGGCATTATCACTGGTACGACCAGTGACCCGTTGACCTATTCTACCCAGGGTATATTTGTTATACACTGGAGCTTTGATGATGGTCACGGTAATATATCTACAGCTACCCAGAATGTGGTCGTCCATGATGTAACAGCACCTTTAGTGCCTATATTGGCAGATGTGACCGGCGAATGTACGGCTAGTGCCACCGCACCGACGACGACCGATAATTGTTCCGGCAATATTACCGGTACCACCAGTGACCCGTTGACCTATTCAACGCAAGGCACCCATGTGATCCACTGGAGCTTTGACGATGGACACGGTAATATATCTACAGCTACCCAGAATGTGGTCATTCATGATGTGACTGCCCCTGTGGTGCCAGTATTGGCCGACTTAACCGGCGAATGCACCGTCACAGCCACAGCACCAACGACGACCGATAATTGTTCTGGTACCATCACCGGTACCACCAGTGATCCGCTGACCTATTCTACCCAGGGTACGTTCGTGATCCACTGGAGTTTTGACGATGGACACGGCAATATATCTACTGCCACACAAAATGTGGTCATCCATGATGTAACAGCCCCTGTAGTGCCTGTATTGGCCGATGTAACGGGCGAATGCACCGTCACTGCGACAGCACCGACAACAACGGATAATTGTTCCGGTACCATCACAGGTACCACGAGTGATCCGCTGACCTACTCGACCCAGGGTACGTTTGTGATCCATTGGAGCTTTGACGACGGACATGGTAATATATCTACTGCCACCCAAAATGTGGTCATCCATGACGTGACAGCGCCTGTGGTGCCTGTATTGGCCAATGTGACCGGCGAATGCGCTGCCACAGCTACAGCACCGACGACGACGGATAATTGTTCCGGTACCATCACCGGTACCACCAGTGATCCATTGACCTATTCCACCCAGGGTACGTTTGTCATCCACTGGAGTTTTGACGATGGTCATGGTAATATATCTACAGCTACCCAAAATGTGGTCGTCCATGATGTGACTGCACCTGTAGTACCTGTATTGGCCGATGTAACCGGCGAATGTGCCGCTACTGCCACAGCACCGACAACGACCGATAATTGTTCCGGCACCATCACTGGTACCACCAGTGATCCGTTGACCTATTCTACGCAAGGTACCCACGTGATCCACTGGAGCTTTGACGATGGGCATGGTAACGTCTCTACGGCAACACAAAATGTGGTTGTACATGACGTAACCCCACCTGTGGTGACCACTGTGGCCGGTTCATTAGATGCTACGCTGGAATGCGATAATTCCAGTGGTATTTCTCTGGCATTGTCAATGGCGCCGGCGGCAACTGATAATTGCACTGCAAATCCATTGATCCATTTAGTTAGTGATGTTACAACGCCAGATGCAAATTGTGCAAACGCATATATTCGTGTGCGTACCTGGAATTTTACAGATGGCGTTAACAATACCAGTGCAAATTTTGTACAGACTATTACAGTTCAGGATCATACGCCGCCGTTTATATTGTCTGCTCCTGATGATGTTACGGTGGATGCAGATGCTAACTGCCAGGCTACTAACATAAACCTGGGCATCCTTACTGCTCAGGATAATTGCAGCAGCGTAGTGACGATCACCAACGATCATCCGTCAATATACCCGATAGGAACAACGATAGTGACATGGACTATAAAAGATGCCTGTCATAACATGATTACCTATCAGCAAACTGTAAAAGTAATAGATCATACAAACCCATTGATCAGTAATTGTCCGACCGATATTACGGTCTTTACTGGACCGGGTGCTACCGCTTGTTCCAAAGGAGTAACCTGGACGCCGCCATCCGCTTCCGATAATTGTGGTGTCATAGCCTCCTTCACTTCGAACTATGTACCGGGAGCTGTCTTCCCAGTTGGAACTACCCTGGTGACCTATGTTGCGACAGATGCAAGTACCAACAGCAGCACCTGTTCCTTCAATGTAACTGTGGTTGACAATACCGCTCCGGTAATCAGTAATTGCCCGGCAAATATTGTCACCTGCAACCCATCCGTAACCTGGACAGCACCAACAGCTACTGATAACTGCGGTGTGACCAGCTTTACGAATAACGCACCTGCCAGCTTCCCGGTTGGTGTTACGACTGTAACCTATACGGCACTTGATGCAGCTGGTAATACTTCTACCTGCAGCTTCACAGTCACCGTCAATCCGACACCTTCTGCCATTGCAGCCAGCAATAGTCCGATCTGTGCAGGCGCTACTCTTAGCCTGAGCGCTGGTGGTGGAACTTCTTACTCCTGGAGTGGCCCCAACGGGTTCAGCTCTACCCTGCAGAACCCATCTATTGCCTTTGCCACAACTGCGGCAAGCGGAACCTACACGGTAACGGTGTCGAATGGGTTTGGTTGCTCAGCGACAGCAACGGCTAATGTAGTGGTCAATGCCAGTGTAGTTGCAACGGCCTCCAGTAATAGTCCGGTTTGTGGAGGAGGTTCCTTAAACCTCACTGCCAGCGGAGGAGTCTCTTATTCCTGGACAGGTCCGAATGGTTTTGCGTCCTTACAGCAGAACCCGACTATTCTCAATGTGAGCAACGCAGCAAGCGGTATCTATACAGTAACGGTTACGAATTCCGCTGGCTGTACAGCCCAGGCTTCGACAAGCGTGTCTGTGAGCACCACCCTTACTGCTCTGGCAGCTAATAATGGTCCTCTTTGTGAAGGAGCTACCCTGAGCCTGAGCGCGGCCGGAGGAGTCTCTTATTCCTGGATCGGCCCGAACGGATTCAGTTCTACACAACAGAATCCTACTATATCGAATGTGACTACAGCAGTCAGCGGAACCTATACGGTAACTGTGACCGGCGGATCTGGTTGTACAGCCTCCACTACTACCAATGTGACAGTGAACGTTGCTCCGACAGCTAATGCTGCCAACAATGGTCCTGTTTGCCAGGGAGGTGTGTTGAGCCTGAGCGCCAGTGGCGGAACCTCCTATTCCTGGAGTGGTCCGAACGGATTCAGTTCCTTGCAACAGAACCCGAGCTTGTCAAACGTGACCAGCGCAGCGGGTGGAATATACACGGTGACGGTGACCAATGCATCCGGTTGTTCTTCGACAGCCAGTACCCTTGTATCCGTCAATGCATCGACTCCAGCCGCTGCTGCCAGCAATAGTCCTGTTTGCGTGGGAACCACGTTGACCCTATTCTCCAGCGTAGGAAGTTCTTACTCCTGGAGCGGCCCTAACGGATTCAGTTCCTTGCAACAGAATCCGACCTTGTCAAACGTGACCAGCGCAGCGGGTGGAATTTATACAGTAACGGTGACCAACGGATCCGGCTGCGTTTCAGTAGCCTCTACCAGTGTTGTAGTGGGCGCTGCACCGATTGCAGCTGCATCTGCTAACGGCCCTGTTTGTGAAGGTTCCCTGCTCAGTCTGAGCGCCAGTGGTGGGGTATCCTATAGCTGGACGGGTCCCAACGGATTCTCATCCACTCAGCAGAACCCGACACTCGCCAGTGTTCCGACTACTGCAACCGGAATATATACAGTGATTGTGACGAACGCATCCAATTGTTCCGCTTCGGCCTCTGTCTTTGTACAGGTAAATGCAAATCCTGTTGCATCGGCCTCCAGCAATACACCAGTTTGTGCAGGAGCATTGTTGAACCTGTTCGCCAATGGAGGAGCATCTTATAGCTGGACAGGCCCGAATGGATTCTCATCTACGCAACAGAATTCGTCAATATCCAATGCTTCAGCCGCAGCGGGGGGGACCTATACAGTGACTGTGACCAATGCGTCCGGCTGTGCCGCAACCACTACAACGAATGTAACTGTGAATAATGCAGTGGTGGCATCAGCTTCAAGCAATAGCCCTGTATGCACAGGAGGTTTGCTGAACCTGTTGGCCAGCGGCGGAGTAACTTATAGCTGGACAGGTCCGAATGGATTCTCGTCTACCCAGCAGAACCCGTCAATATCCAGTGTTTCAGCAGCAGCGAGTGGTACCTATACGGTGACTGTGACCAATGCGTCCGGCTGTACAGCTAGCACTACGACAACTGTTGCTGTGAATGCAAGTTCAGTTGGCGGTACGGTGAGCGGAAGCACAACAGTCTGCTCCGGCAGTAACAGCGGCACCCTGACCTTATCAGGTCAGACAGGAAATGTGATCCGGTGGGAATTCTCTACCAATGGTGGAAGTACCTGGTCAACGATCAGCAATACGACCACTTCACAGACCTATACTAATCTGACCCAGACTACCCAATACCAGGCAGTGGTTATGAATGGAACTTGTGCTTCGGCAAATTCAGTTGCAGCCACCATTACTGTAAATACTACTGCCGTAGGAGGTACAGTAAGTGGAAGTACAACAGTTTGTACAGGCAGTAACAGTGGTACGGTAACCTTGTCTGGTCAGGCAGGCACCATTATAAAATGGCAGTTCTCGACCAATGGTGGAAGCACCTGGACGGATATAGCGAATACGACCACAACGCAGACCTATAGTAACCTGACGCAGACCACGCAATACCGTGCTGTGATCGGTGGCTGTACAACTGTCAACTCCAGTGCGGCCACTATTACAGTCAACCCAGCTTCTGTGGGCGGTACGGTGAGCGGTACTACAACCGTTTGCTCAGGCAGTAATAGCGGTACACTGACCTTATCAGGCCAGACAGGAAATGTGATCCGGTGGGAATTCTCCACCAATGGCGGTAGTACCTGGTCAACGATCAGTAATACGACTACCTCACAGACCTATACCAATCTGACCCAGACTACCCAATACCAGGCAGTGGTTATGAACGGAACTTGTGCTTCGGCAAATTCAGCTGTAGCAACCATTAGCGTAAATGCCGTTTCAGTAGGAGGCACCGTAAGTGGCAGTACAACAGTCTGCACTGGCAGCAACAGTGGTACAGTAACCTTGTCTGGTCAGTCAGGCACCATCATCAAATGGCAGTTCTCCACCAATGGCGGAAGCACCTGGACGGATATAGCGAATACGACCACAACGCAGACTTATAGCAACCTGACGCAGACTACACAATACCGCGCTGTGATCGGCGGCTGTTCAACTGTCAACTCCAGTGCGGCCACTATTACAGTCAACCCAGCTTCAGTGGGCGGTACAGTGAGCGGAAGTGCAACGGTCTGCTCAGGCAGCAACAGTGGTACCCTGACCTTATCGGGTCAGACAGGAATTGTGATCCGGTGGGAATTCTCTACCAACGGCGGTAGTACCTGGTCAACGATCAGTAATACGACCACTTCGCAGACCTATACTAATCTGACCCAGACTACCCAATACCGGGCTGTGGTACAGAATGGAACTTGTGCGTCAGCAAATTCAGTTGCAGCTACCATTACTGTAAATGCTGCTTCCGCAGGAGGCACTGTAAGTGGCAGTACAACAGTTTGCGGTGGCACCAACAGTGGTACGCTTACCTTGTCCGGTCAGTCAGGCACCATTATCAAATGGCAGTTCTCCACCAATGGCGGAAGTACCTGGACGGATATAGCAAACACAACCACAACGCAGACTTACAGCAACCTGACGCAGACCACGCAATACCGTGCTGTGATCGGCGGTTGTACAACAGTCAACTCCAGTGCGGCCACTATTACAGTCAACCCAGCTTCTGTGGGCGGTACAGTGAGCGGAAGCGCAACAGTCTGCTCAGGCAGTAACAGCGGCACCCTGACCTTATCGGGTCAGACAGGAAATGTGATCCGTTGGGAATTCTCTACCAATGGTGGAAGCACCTGGTCAACGATCAGCAATACGACCACTTCGCAGACTTATAGTAACCTCACCCAGACCAGGCAATACCGGGCAGTGGTTATGAACGGAACTTGTGCTTCGGCAAATTCAGCCGCAGCTACCATTACCGTAAATACTACTACCGCAGGAGGCTCCATAAGTGGTAGTACAACCGTCTGCACTGGCAGCAACAGTGGTACGCTAACCTTGTTCGGCCAGGCAGGCACCATTATCAAATGGCAGTTCTCCACCAATGGCGGAAGTACCTGGACGGATATAGCAAACACAACCACAACGCAGACTTACAGCAACCTGACGCAGACCACGCAATACCGTGCTGTGATTGGCGGCTGTTCTACCGTCAATTCGAGTGTGGCTATTATTACAGTCAACCCGGCTTCAGTGGGCGGTACAGTGAGCGGAAGCGCAACAGTGTGTTCCGGCAGCAACAGTGGTACCCTGACCTTATCGGGTCAGACAGGAAGTGTGGTCCGGTGGGAATTCTCTACCAACGGCGGAAGTACCTGGTCAACGATCAGCAATACGACCACTTCGCAGACTTATAGTAACCTCACCCAGACCAGGCAATACCGGGCAGTGGTGATGAGCGGGGTCTGCGCTTCGGCCAATTCAGTTGCAGCTACCATTACTGTAAATGCTACTGTCACAGGAGGTACGGTAAGTGGTAGTACAACAGTTTGCACCGGCAGTAACAGTGGTACGCTAACCTTGTCCGGTCAGTCAGGAACCATCGTCAAATGGCAGTTCTCCACGAATGGAGGAAGTACCTGGACGGATATAGCGAACACAACCACTACGCAGACTTATAGCAACCTGACGCAGACCAGACAATACCGCGCGGTCATTGGAGGATGTTCTTCAACGGTGAATTCAAGCGTTGCAACCATAACCGTCGGTTTGCCACCTGTAGTAACGATTACGGCTTCAAATGCAGCCGATGAGTTCTGTAATAGTCTTGTCCTCACCGCCAGCTCCTCATTGACTGCCCAGTCATACCAGTGGTCAAACAGCGCAACTACACAATCAATAAAGCTTGGCACTGCAAACGCTGCCGGTAATTACAGTGTAACTGTGGTAAGTGCAAATGGTTGTACAGGTAATGCGACCTATAACTACAATCCACAGGCTGTGGCCAGTAGTTATACAATATTGGGTATCGATGGCGTAAGTCTCAGTTCGGCAAATAATGTACAGGGCGGAAGTGTGGGCGCTACCAGTAGCAATGGAACGATATCTATCGGCAATAATAGTGCAGTTGCGTCACCGGGCGCCTTCGTAAAAGCAAAGAACCTCCTTATCAGCGGAGGTGCGAACGTGCCGACAAGGATTAGTTCACCTGCGGTAGTAGCTCTTCCCGCAATGCAGTATAATACAACCAGTACAAGCGGATTGTCCAATGTCAGCATTTCGAATAATGCGAGCGGAACGCTGAATGGCAATTACAGGAATGTTACGATCGGTACCAATTGTAATTTGACACTTACCGGATCCATTTTTGGTTTGATTACCATAAGAGCTGGTAGTACCGTTCGGTTTACACAAGCGGGGATCAATGTTAATGGTATAACACTTCAGCAAGGCAGCTTATCGTCTCCGACCACCCTGGCATTTTCGCAAGGAAGCATTGTGCGGTCAAGCGGAGATATCAATGTGGCAAACATATGTTCGATCAACCCGGATAATTATAAGGTCGTATTCTACCTGGGCAATAATGCTAATTCCAGTTCCATTGATTTCAGGGTAGCAGCGGGAGGTAATACAACCGTGAATGCCAGCATGTACCTGCCAAACGGTACTTTGGCTGTAGGAGGTAATAACTCCAACTATACCTATATGAATGGTAAGTTTATTGCCAGCCAGGTGACAACCATTGGCCAAAGAGTTATCTGGAACTCCTTTGATTGTGCATCGGCTAATTTGATCACAAGGGTATCAACCGGTAATGGTTCTCAGGCGAATGTAAAAGCAGATATAGTCCCGGATCATCCGATAATGACCGTTTTGGTGACGCCTAATCCAACAGAGACCTACTTTACACTTCGTGTACAAAGTAATAGTAAGGAGCCTATAGCGATCAAGATATCCGATATTGTTGGTCGTGAAATTGAGGTGCTGAATGGTGCAGTAGATCAAACATACCATTTCGGAAACAGTTATATGCAAGGGATGTATGTGGTTGAAGTTCATCAGGGAGAAGTTGCAAAAGTCATCAAGGTTATAAAGAACTAATTGTTTTTTGTGTCCGTTAAAAGAGGGAGGCTGCCGTCCGCTTTTGAGTCGTTCATTCTTGTTTTTATTAGCCTCTTGAGGTAAAACCAAAGGCTCGTAACACCTCAGGTTTACGAGCCTTACCTTTCTTGCTTAAATTAAATCTTGCTATTATGAGAAAGAATTTAAGTTACAGGTTGGTACTAATTATACTCCCTTTTTTCCTGCATACTGCCCAAGGCCAATCTGACCGTTTTGCCTATGCTGTCACAGCCATTAATAAAGCAGGCAGCGAGTGGATCGCCTTACGTAAACTGGATACCAGAACGGGGGAATTCAGCAGTATACTGCTCAATATGACTGATAAGCGCCTGCCGATATATGATCTTTTTACCTATAAGATAGTCATCGATCAAATGGCGCCTGTGTTGGTAAATAATGCCCCCGGCAACAATAGCCCGCAGCCGGCGATCAACAGTGGGGTAGCAGCTATTGCCTATGACAAAAAGGCCAACCGGATCTATTATGTTCCTATGAATATGGATCAGCTCCGATATGTCGATCTTGTTACGATGAAAGCATTTAGCGCCACGGATCAATTTTTCAGCAAAGCCGGCAACTACACCTTTCAGACAGCCAGTCCAATCACCAGGCTGGTGATTGCTCCCGATGATTACGGGTATACCATTACCAACGATGGGAATCATCTGATCCGCTTTCCGACGAAAGGCGCACCAACTCTCTCAGACCTGGGAGAGCTGGTGGATGATCCGCTCAATAAAGAAATGACCATACACAATACTTGCGCCAACGCCGGAGGTGACCTGATTGCTGATGATGCCGGGCACTTGTATCTTATCAGTGCCAGCAACAGGGTGTTTAGATTGGATATTACTACGAGGGTCACCTCCTTTCTCGCTACTATTACCGGGCTGCCACAACAATTTACCACCAATGGGGCCGCTGTAGATGAGAATGGCAAATTGTTAATAAGCAGTTCAGTATATAAAGATGCTTACTTCATCGTTGATCCTAAAACATGGAGTGCATTGCCGTCTCCGGTAATTCATCCAGTTTTTGGCAGCGCCGATCTTGCCAACAGCAACGTATTGCTCACAAAAACGACGGCCCCTGCTGTTTTACTGCTAAGCCGGTCACTGGACAAACCCGGTATGATCAGGGTTTTTCCCAATCCTGTGCTATTTGATGAGGTCAACATTCAATTCAATAAGCTACCTCCAGGCAATTATACCATTCAGTTGGCCAATGCATTGGGCCGAACAGTGGTTCAACAGAAGGTAATAATTACCAGACCAACCCAGACTGAGATTATGCATATCCCCGGCTTTATGGCTCAGGGGTTTTACTATATACGTGTAGTGAATGAGAAAAAAATTGAAATAGGCACACAGAAACTGGCAGTGGAAAGGTGGTAAAACAAAAAAAGCAAGCCTTTCGACTTGCTATGTGTGATCCGGATTGGATTCGAACCAATGACCTACTGCTTAGAAGGCAGTTGCTCTATCCAACTGAGCTACCGGACCTGAAAAGATGTATTCGAACTGAATGACTCTCCCGACTTACCAGTCGGGATGCTCTATCCAACTGAGCTACCGGACCTGAAAAACGTATGTTCAAACTGAATGACCTTCCCGACTTACCAGTCGGGATGCTCTATCCAACTGAGCTACCGGACCTGAAAAACGTATGTTCAAACTGAATGACCTTCCCGACTTACCAGTCGGGATGCTCTCAGCGACTGATTTACGAGACCCTCAGCACCACAATCTGATGCTTTTTGCGAAAGATTGAGTCGCTGGGGCTTTTTTCGAGCGGCAAATATAGATAAATATTTTTACTTGGAGGCCATGAAAATCCCTGAAATCCAGGCTTTTTTACCAACTTTTCAAGCAACAAAGATCAGGCTTCGGCAGGTAAAAGATCACACCCGGCCTGATTCAATGGGCTATGGACCTGAATGAATTACTTGTCAGCTTTTCCACTATTCCCTATTTTAGTAGCTAAAACGGTATAGTTTGCCTGGTTTGGACTATTTGCCAGTCAAATGACCACTCTACACTTGCAATTATGAAAAGAAGAATCTTCCTTCAGCAAACGGGTCTTGCAGGAGCGGGCCTGATGATGGGGCCTTTTAAAGGTTTCTCCACCACCAATACTGACCCGCAATTCCCTGTTGTGCGAATTCCTGCAGATAAAAGGCATTTTACCAGTGCAGCGGTAGAAAAGGCGATCAAGGAATTTAAAGCAAAAGTGAAACAGCCGGAGTTAGGCTGGCTTTTTGAGAATTGTTTTCCCAATACGCTGGATACTACTGTTTATCATACTACTAAGGATGGCCGGCCGGATACGTATGTGATCACGGGGGATATTGATGCCATGTGGATGCGCGACAGCAGTGCCCAGGTATGGCCTTACCTGCAGTTTATGAAGGAAGACCAACCCTTGCAATTGTTGGTAGCGGGTGTGATCAATCACCAGACTGCCTGTGTTTTGAAGGACCCTTATGCCAATGCTTTTTACAATGATCCGCAAAAGCAAGGGGAGTGGACGAAGGACCTTACAGACATGAAACCCGGGGTGCATGAGCGTAAATGGGAAATTGACTCCCTTTGTTATCCCATCCGCCTGGCCTGGCATTACTGGAAGCTGACTGGGGATACGGCGCCTTTTGACAAGCAATGGCAGGAAGCGGTTAAAACGATCTACGCCACTTTCCGCGACCAACAACGTAAAACGGGCAATGGAAGTTATAAGTTTCAACGTAATACGGCAGTGTCCACGGATACGCTACCCATGAATGGGTATGGGTACCCGGTAAAGCCGGTGGGGCTGATCTGTTCGGCCTTCCGGCCCAGCGATGATGCTACGGTATTCTCTTTCCTGATCCCGTCTAATTTCTTTGCGGTGGTTAGTCTGCGGCAGGCTGCTGAAATGATGACGGCTATTGCAAAAGACAGCAAAACAGCGGGGGAACTCATAGCATTGGCCACGGAAGTAGAAAAGGCCTTACAGCAGTATGGGATGGTGGAACATAAAACTTTCGGTAAAGTGTATGCCTATGAAGTGAATGGATTTGGCAGTTACAACCTGATGGATGATGCCAATGTCCCCAGTTTACTGGCCTTGCCCTACCTGGGTGCGGTGAAAGATACGGACCCTGTTTACCGCAATATGCGCAGACTGGTGTTGAGTGCCGAGAATCCTTTCTTCTTTAAGGGAACGGCAGGAGAGGGGATCGGTGGTCCACACGTGGGGCAGGATATGATCTGGCCGATGGCCATCACCATGCGAGGGCTTACGAGTAAGGATGATGCGGAGATCAAAGCTTGTATTCAGCTGCTGCAAAAGACACATGGAGATACTGGTTTTATGCATGAAGCATTCCATAAAGACGATCCGAAAAATTTTACGCGCAAATGGTTTGCCTGGGCCAATACCTTGTTTGGCGAGTTTTTGTGGAAAACCTATAAAGAAAAGCCAGCCTTGCTTCAATAAGGTGTGAAACCTGCATTGGCAGTGCGATTCAGGGGATGGGTTTGTATAATCTTTTGAGCTACAATAGTAGCCAGCCGGATTTACAGCATTGATCTTCAGCCTGTTTTGATGTATCTTTGTAGTGTTTATGAGAACTTACGAAGATTCATACAGGCATAAAGGGCTCCGCATGCAGTTGGTGAAGGTATTGCGTGAAAAAGGCATTACTGATGAACGCGTACTGGCGGCGATCCAAAACATTCCCCGGCATTATTTCATGGATTCGGCATTTGACAAGATCGCTTATGAGGATCGCGCTTTTCCCATTGCCGAAGGGCAGACGATCTCACAGCCCTATACGGTAGCCTATCAATCGCAGTTACTGGAGCTTAAACCTTATGATAAGGTGCTGGAAATTGGCACGGGTAGTGGCTACCAGGCCATTGTGCTGGGCGAAATGCAGGCTCAGGTGTATACGATCGAGCGGCAGAAAAAGCTATTTGATGAACACCGCAAGTTTGTTTTGCGCAATAAATATCCGAATATTAAATACTTCTATGGCGATGGCTTTGAGGGGCTGCCAACATTTGCTCCTTTTGACAAAGTGATCATTACGGCTGCCGCCCCCTATATTCCCCCCAAGCTGATACAGCAATTGAAAACCGGCGGTAAGATGGTGATCCCTTTAGGTGAGGGGCACGTACAACGCATGTTGCGTCTGACCAAAAAGGCAGACGGTAGTACTACGGAGGAAGTATTCGAGAACTTCTCTTTTGTTCCAATGGTAGAAGGCCGGAATAGTTAAGATAAGAACCGCTCTGCAGTATGGGCAAATACCTTGCTGCAGAGCGGTTTAATAATATGCTAGGTATGGCTATTGAAAGGCCTTTATAGCCAAGTCTTATTTTTTGTCATATATGGCTTTTGCCTGCCAGGATTCACTCCGCGTTTCATCCGATTTTTTCTCAATATTCAGTTGTTTGCCATCTGGCGAAAAGCTCCAGGCTTCTGTGCGCGTACAATCTACCTTGGTAGGATCTTCGGTAGTGTAGAAAACAGTGGTGAGGGTGAGGCCTTTTTTGTCGTTTGTCCACTTCAGGCTCCTAACGTATTTTCTGTTGCTGGCGGTGCTGATGGCTGTGTAAGGGGAGCCATTCATGGGCACTGACAGCCGGGTGCTTACATCGCCATCGGCGCCTACTGCGATGGTTTCAATGATCAGGGAATCAGCCTGCTGGTGAAGGGTGATTTGTTTGGGTAAGGCATTGGCAAACTCTGGTCCTGTAACATGCTCCATGTTTTGCAGGGCCCAGGTACCTGAAATAGGAGATTGTCCAACAGCCATTGTATTTACTAAGAGGCTGATTGTGAATAGGCAAATTGCCAGGGCTGGTTTTTTAATACAGATCATTGGTCAGACTATTTTAATAAGAACGAATGAGGGGAACGGTGTAACCATCCGCTTGTCCAATCGGGGCCGCCCTAAGCCTGAAAATGATAGTTGTTGTGAAGCTTATGAATGATTTGGGTAAAAAAAGTTAAACCGGATTTTTTCAAATCCAGGTTTTTTCGAGTAACATTGCTGGTCAGTCAGTTTTACCCCCTTTAAAACAACCTTTAAACCTTTTATCTGCATTTTAAGATCCCCCACTATTGCAAAAGCCTGTTGATAGGCAAGGTCTCTTTTTGTCCGCCGGGCAAAAGTGAATAGACATTATCCTTTAGATACGGTACAGTAGCTCCTGTACCTGTTTCATTTTATTTTTAATGGTTTTGATTAATAGCTTGAGAGAGAACTATGATTCCTTCTGAGATCAATAACGAGGTACAGTTGGCTGCAGCCTTTAAGGATGGGGACACGGCAGCGCTCAATATACTCTGGAAAAATAACTACAAGGCGCTCGTATATTTTGCCGACCAATTGGTAAGGAATAACCTCCTTTCTGAAGATATCGTTTCTGAAACTTTTGTTAAGCTGTGGAAGCTGCGCGAAAATTTTGATAATGTTCCCAGTATTCGCTCTTTTCTCTACGTTACGGTAAGAAATACCTGCTATGATCATTTGCGCAGTCAGGAGATCCATACGCGCATCCACAAGGAGATCCTCTATACGTCGGATTACGTGCATGAGATGAACCGTGATGACTACGACATGATGTATGCTGAATATATCCAACAATTATATGTCCAGTTGCGTGAGCTCCCTGACCGTTGCCGGGAAGTATTCAAATTGTATTTCTTCGACCGGCTTACCACCCCGGAAATAGCAACAGCACTTAATATTTCCGAACAGACGGTGCGTAACCAAAAAACAAAGGCCGTGGCCATTCTAAAGTCGGCGCTACTGAAAAAGAACATATTGCCGGTGGCTATCTTATTGCATTTCTTTGCTGTACTGTGTGCGGTGGAAGATTAAGCAGCAGGCGCTTCGTTGATGGTAATATACTTCTTCTCATACTTATAAAAGGCCTTGATCACATTCGCCGGGTTCTTCCATTCAAACAGGTGGATGATCCAAACTGTGAGGCGGATAAAAAATCCCTTGGGTTTCGTCAACGAAAGTCCCAGTTTAGCGATGGTAGCATCGCGGCTTTCAATGCAGTTGGTCCAGGCCCATGCCGGTTTGCCGATCTTTTCGCTCAGGTCTTCGGCAAAACTCCAGGCGCCATCGCGGGCATTGGTAATACTGAATTGTATAAGAATGGATGGATTGGTGGCGTGGAAGCCAAAGAGCGAAAGGAGGGGTGAAACGCGGTTGAGTTCATTCATGACTTCAAAGATCAGAGAGGCCAGAATGGTATTGATGCTGTTGAAGTCGTTGCGGATGCTTTGCAGGTCGTTCCTGTTGGCGGCCTCTACAGCGGCTATGCCCAAATCGAGGTTGATATGGGCATTCATACCCAACAGGAGATGTTGCAGTACCAGGATCTTTCGTTTTCGGCTGGCATCAAAGGTTGCTTTCCATGAACCGGTGGTGGGTTGCCCATTCCTGCATTGCTCTACGGCCGATAAGAAACGATTGGCAAAGATCACGTCCAGGCGTTCCATACGTGCGCCGTTGTCAAATTCATTGTTGAGGATACCTTCTTTTACACGTACCGTTACTTTATGGTAGAGGGCTGCAAAGTACCCGATCCGGTCTTTGGCGTCTATACATTCGGCGATCAACTGTTCGAGTTGATGGATCACCTCGTCTATGGTTTGTGCGGGAGCGCCCGGGATGATCTTTTCTAATGGCATAAATTGGTTAATGATTCGAATGGACTAAACTACAGTATTTTTTGATAATGGTTCACTTAACTACAGATGGTTACTGTTAGATATGCGTAACAGCACTGATGCCTGTCCGATACTATCCGGCTTGGGGAAGGCGGAAAATGGGCAGCTAAGGGGGTATTTGTTTACGCAGGATAAGGTATTGGGGTGAGCCTGAGCAGCCAGGTAGATACCCCCGGAAGGGCAGTGGGATAGCCTGAATATGGCCTGATGACCCACTAAAACTCCTCTCCGAATTGCACTGGAAGCGCCTAAAACAGGGGTCTACAGAGGGGGCCAGTGCAATTCGAATAGAATACTCAGGCCATATTAAGGCCAGTTTGCTATGATACACAGTACATTCGGGTACCACTACCAGGCATTTGACAATCAACTATAATACTAATAGTGCGTTGAATGCAAATCGCAGGCTGTCAATCAAATATCCTTTAGCTATGTACGAATTAGGTGGCAGATCGGGGGCGTTTGATAGAGAAAAGGGGTTGTTGGGTACATGGATCGTATAAAGATCAGGTAAGTTTCGTTTGCGTATCAGGACCCCAGGGTCTATTTCGTGGGTGCCCAACGATTGAACGGTTTCATAATTCTTCCAAACATTTGACCTATCTGATGGTTGATTTCGGTCATCTATACGTTTTATAAAAGGATAGCTATTGGCCCCATTGGGGTCCTGGTTATGCCATCCAATTCAACCATTAACCATTATCTAATCAATATCAATACCATGGAAGAAACCGCCGTCAATAGAATTGTACAATTATTGCTAGTTCAGCAAAACGGAGCAATAACGGGGGAGGAGCAACAGGAGTTGGATGCCTGGACAGCGTCTTCAGGCACCAACCGGCAATTTATTGACCGCTGCCTGAACCTGGAGCAGGTGGCCGCCAGCCTGGAACAAGTAGACAAGATTGATGAGGAAGGCGCCTGGCGCTTATGGATCGAAAAAAACGGACTGAATAATACTGCTGTGGTAGTGCCCATGAACCGGCCGAAGGTCTGGCGATGGGTGGCTGCGGCTATTGCCATTGGAGTATTGGCTACCGCCAGTTTCCTGTATTTGAACAAGGGGCCTAAAAAGCCTGAACAAGCCCTGGTAAAGGTAGATAAGGGGGAACATATCCAACCTGGTACCAATAAAGCCACCCTCACGCTTAGCGATGGGCGTATTATAACGCTTGATGAGGAGAAGGAAGGTACCTTGGCCAGGGAGGGAGGAGCTGCGGTGAGTAAAAAGGGGGATGGGCTGATTTATAGCCCCGATGAGGCAGGCAACAAAAAAGGGGAGGAGAAGGCCCCGGTGACTTATAATACAGTGTCTACGCCACGGGGAGGCTTTTATGCGCTCACCCTGCCCGATAAGAGCAAGGTATGGCTTAATGCCGATGCCAGCATTCGTTTTCCCACCGTATTTACAGGCAAGGAGCGCCGGGTAGCGATTACCGGGGAGGCGTATTTTGAAGTGGCCAAAAAGGCTGACCAGCCATTTATTGTAACTGTCAGCGATGCACAGGTGAAAGTATTGGGAACGCATTTCAATATACGCAGTTATGTTGAGGATGGAGCTACCAGAACCACTTTGCTGGAAGGTAGCGTGCAAGTGCAAGTGGCTGCCAATACGGGTAAAGGGCAGGCGGCATCCGCCATACTAACCCCCGGGCAGCAGGCGGTGAGCGGTGTTGCAACTTCAACTGGTAAATCTTCTCCGGTGATAGTTCGGACGGTAGATGTTGAAAGTGTGGTGGCCTGGAAAAATGGTTATTTTGATTTCAAAGCCACCTCGCTGGCCGATATATTAAAGGAGATCAAACGTTGGTACCATGATATTGAGGCAATTGATATCAGGATGCGTGCTGATGAGACCTTTACGGCCAGTATACCTCGTAATGTGCCGCTTAGTACCATGCTCACCATTTTAGAATCGACTGACCGTGTGCATTTTGAAATGAGGGGTAAAACGATTGTTGTTAAACCCAAGGTGGTCGATTAGTCTTTCTGTTTTCCCATTTCTCTATCTATAGGAGAGCCTTGCTGTTTGTTTACAGCAGGGTTTTTCCATTTTAGGAGGCGGATAATCCAGATCAATGTTTTGGCTTAATAGGTTGATATTGATTGTTTTTTGTAAAGACTGACTGTTATGGCTACTGTTGTTTACGCTTAAATTTGCCAAGGGTAAGTGAACCCGGAAAAAAATAATCCCCATGAGGAAAAAATGCTGCAAATGGGGTAGTTGCTTGCGTTGGGTCATCCGTTATATTGTACAGTAAGGAGTTAACGAAGATTTTACAGACAATAACCGGGACAAGTGGATTTAGTGTTCACGCAGATAAGAGAAGTTTTTAGGTTTTGTCCCGTTCGTGTAGTTCTTGTTTCAATTGTGTAATTCGTGTCAAGGGATACAAACCAGTTATAGGGATTGCGCTTTTATTCCAGCGCAGATGCCAAGAGGTACTATTTTCAACGGAGGAGAAAGATTCCCTCCTCCGTTTACCTAACATCGAACCATTGTTCTAAGCATACAATGCCATTAAACCAATCTTTTTCGCACTGATTATTCCCATTAATCATTAAACCAGCAACAACTGCAAGCCAGGGAGCCGATAGCCATGAAGAATCGCTGAAATCACACCGCCTGTAGGTATTGAAACCAGGGCAGACAAAAGAAAGAATCCATCGTTGAAAAACATTCTCCCTGGCTCTGCAGTAAGCTGTTTCATGATTTGGGAAAAGGCAGGTTTTTAAGAAGTAGCAAATTTTTACGCTCCAGCCGGTCTCTTTCCAAAGAACCAGTGTTAGTGATACTGATGTTGCTAAGCCTATGAAAAGGTTAACCAGGTAAATCATCCGATGCATCAACAGACATGACAGTGGACCCATCCCTGTCCATTACTAACAACATTAAGGCAAGATTATGCTACGTTCTGCTTATGGTAAAGGCTGGTATTGCTATGCAGTACCATTTAAACGATCAATTAAGCTCTGTTTGTTTCTTCTGATTAGTTTCCACCTGCAGGCGTATATGCCGGGTGAATCGCAGGTCGTAACCCTTTTATTTAAAGATGCCCCCTTACAAAAAGTGTTTGCAGAGATCAAAAAGCAAACCGGTTATTCATTTGCTTACTCTGAAACCGATTTGTCTGCCGCCAGGCGGGTGAATATCAATATAGCCAATACACGCATCCAGGATGCATTATCGGTCCTGTTCCAGGATCAGCCCCTCTCTTTTACCATTATTGAGAAGATTGTTGTTGTCAGGGCCAAGTCTGAAAAAAAAATAAACCAGGAGCACGGCTCCTTACCGCCGTTGGACGCCATTGATGTGCGGGGGAGGGTGTTGAATGAGACCGGCGATGCCGTGGCTGGTGTATCTGTGCAGGTGAAGGGAACCAAGACCGGTACTTCCACAGATGGGGAAGGGGACTTTGCCTTAACCAAAGTGGATCCCAATGCCACCCTGGTACTTTCTGCTGTGAACATAGAAACCATGGAGGCTGGTGTGGGTGGCCGCAGGAACATGGATATTCGGGTAAAGGGTAAAACAGGTAAGCTCGATGAGGTACAGGTAATTGCTTATGGCACTACTTCCCAGCGTTTTAATACGGGTAATGTTACTTCCGTTAAAGCATCTGATATTGAAAAGCAGCCGGTGCAGAATCCGCTATTGGCTTTGCAAGGGCGTGTGCCGGGGTTGGTAGTTACACAAGCCACCGGGTTGCCTGGAAGCGGTGTTAAAGTTCGTATACAGGGACAAAATAGCATTGGTAATTCAAATCTTCCATTGTATGTAGTTGATGGTGTGCCGATAGAAAGCAAATTGACACTGTTGAGCTCTGGAGAGCAAATTTTGGGGGGATCAGTAAACGAAGGATTTGGCAATCCTTTGAACTACATCAATCCTCAGGATATTGAAAGCATTAGTGTATTGAAGGATGCAGATGCTACAGCTATTTACGGCTCCCGTGCTGCTAATGGGGCGATCTTAATCACCACGAAAAAAGGGCGAGCAGGTAAAACACAATTAGATTTGAACATGCAGCAGGGGTGGGGAAGTATCACAAGATTTGTTGAAATGATGAACAGAAGACAATATTTAGATATGCGGTATGAGGCATTTAAGAATGATGAGTTAATTCCTTCTGCTGACCCTAATGCTCAAGACCCCTATAAATACGCGCCGGACCTAATGTTTTGGGATACTACACGAGAAACCAATTGGCAGAAAACCTTAATTGGTGGTACTGCGCAATACACAAATGTCTCTGCCAGTATTTCCGGTGGTACTAGCAGCTTGCAATTCCTTTTGGCAGGCACATATAACAGGCAAAATACTGTTTTTCCCGGGAAATTTTCGGACCAACGTGCCTCAATGCATGTAAGCATTGGAACTACTTCACAAAATAAACGCCTTAAACTGCAATTTTCTACTATTTATATGTATGACGATAACCGGTTACCTGGAGGAGATTTGACAAATATGGCTGTTAGTTTAGCTCCTGTTGCGCCGGCTTTGTATAATGCTGATGGTTCATTGAACTGGGCAATCGGTCCGGATGGCGCCTCTACTTGGTTTAAGCATCCCCTAGCAGATGTTTTATATGGTAAGTACAAAAATAATACGACTAATCTGGTAAGTAATATGCAGATCGGTTATGATTTAATGAGAAACCTAGAATTTAGAGCTAATATTGGCTATACAATTTTAAGAACTCAAGACTTCTTAGCCTTTCCATTGGAATATTATGCACCACCAGACAGAATAAACCAGTCACGGTATGCAAATTATGGTAACAGGTCAATGCGTTCATGGAATATTGAGCCGCAGTTAGCGTATAAAACAGAAATCTTTAATGGGAAACTTGACGCGTTAGTTGGATTTACAATCCAGCAGAATAGGAACACTGGTGTCGCGATTGATGGAGTTGGCTATCCTTCTGATCAGGTACTAGAAAATATTGCTGCTGCAGCCCAATTATCGGTTGGTAGTTCAATGATCACAGATTATAAGTATAATGGACTTTTTGCCAGATTGAATTACAACTGGGAAGGGAAATATGTATTGAACCTAACTGCAAGAAGGGATGGTACTAGCAGGTTTGGTATGCAAAATCGTTTTAATAACTTCGCCAGCATTGGTGGAGCTTGGATTTTTAGCCAGGAGCGTTTTTTGCAAAACAATAATTGGTTAAGTTTTGGCAAGTTGCGTAGTAGTTATGGTACAACTGGGAGCGATCAGGTCGGGGATTACAGTTATTTGAGCTTGTACAATTTCTATTCATCCATTGGTGTACCTTATCAAGGAACGCTGTCATTGATACCAGGTGATCCTAATAATCCATATTTGAAATGGGAACAAACCCGGAAATTACAGATTGGTATCGATCTGGGTTTTCTCAAAGATAGGTTGGTTGTTGGAGTAACCTATTCCCGTAACAGGTCTTCCAACCAACTCTTATCAAACAGGTTGCCTGCTACAACAGGGGCTAATTCAATTCAGATCAATTTGCCAGCTCTTGTGCAGAACACTACCTTGGAGTTTACATTGTCTTCCATTAATGTGAAGAGTCGCAAATTCGAGTGGTCAAGTAATTTTAATCTTACTGTTGCACGCAATAAATTGGTGGATTTCCCAGGCTTAGAGAAATCTACTTATGCTAACATATTAATAATAGGACAGCCCTTGTTTTCAGCAAGGATATATCGATATGCGGGTATAGATCAAACATCCGGCCTTTATCAATTCTATGATAAAAATGGAAATGTTACGTTGAATCCCCAGCCAATAGTAGACCAAGTATTTTATAACAATTTTCCAAGATTTTACGGGGGATTTCAAAATAGGATTAGCTATCATGCTTTTGAGTTAGATTTTTTATGCCAGTTCGTAAAGCAAAATGGATCGGCTGTGTATATAAATAATGGCCAATCTCTTGTGCCTGGTGTCTATGCTATGACAGGTAGTAATCAACCAGCTGACGTGGCCAATCGTTGGCAAAAGGCAGGTGATAATGCGTTGGTTCAGAAATACTCTACAAACAATTCCGGTATAATTGAAACCCAATTAGAGAGGGCTCGTGTAAGTGATTTGATACAAGCCGATGCGTCTTTTATGAGGCTGAAAAATATGTCCTTGTCCTGGGAAATTCCAGCAAGTTGGAAAACTGCTGCAAAGTTACAGGACTGCCGACTTTATTTGCAAGCGCAAAATCTATTTACAATTACTAATTACAAAGGCAATGATCCTGAAAATCAAAGTATATCGGCATTGCCCCCATTGAGAGTTATTACTTTTGGAATAAAAGCAAGTTTGTAATAGCTATCTGAGTACTTATAAAAATAGAATTAGTATGTTACGAAACTATAAAACAACAAATGTGCACTCTTCGAATAGAAAAGTTGCAGCTGAAATAAATGGAATGTGTGTGCTAACTAGCAAGGATAGTTATGGAAGACTATGCTCTAATAGAAGAATGAACAATGTCTTTAAAAGGATTTTTATAAATAATAACATTGTACTATGTATCCTGTTTATTATTAGTTTATTCATGAGCTGCACTAAATTGGTGGAGGTGAATGCTCCAGTCACCAGTGTTAATGCTGAAAATGTTTATACCAATGATGCTACAGCAACAGCCGTTTTGACAGGTATATATAGCCTTATGTCACAAGGTACAGGTGGATTTACTGGGCTTAATGGGCTTTCCTTAAGGTGCGGACTATCGGCGGATGAATTTACTTTATTCAGTAATGTGACGACACCCAGATTGTTGGCTTATTATCAGAATAATTTGGCAGCTATTACCGGTTTCGGTACTGAATTTTGGGCCAGTTGGTATACCTCTATCTATTATTGTAATTCAGCTTTGGAAGGTCTTGCGAGATCCCAATCTATTTCAAAGGATGTAAAAAAACAGCTAAACGGAGAGGCGAAATTTATGAGGGCGTTTTTTTATTATTATCTCGTCAATGTTTATGGAGATGTACCTATAGTATTGTCAACCGACTATACAGTGAACTCGCTTGTAAGTAAAAAAACTAAGGATTTAGTGTTACAGCAAATTATTGCAGATCTCAGAGATGCGGAAGAACTCCTGAGTGAACAATTTTTGGATGGCTCTTTGCAGCCCTATGTTGGCATGTCAGAGCGATTGCGTCCTTCAAAATGGGCCGCCAAAGCTTTGTTAGCGCGGGTGTATCTATATAAAAAGGACTATGCAAACGCAGAAATAAAATCATCAGAAATAATTAATGAGCCTCAGTTTAGCTTATCAAATTTGGATGATGTTTTCTTAAATGCCGGCCTCGGTAGTAGAGAAGCAATTTGGCAATTGCAGCCCGTGAATGCAGGGTGGAATACCGAAGAGGCAAGGGTTTTTGTAATAAATGGCCCAAGAGGGAATAGTCGGCCAGTTCAACTCAGTAAAAGTTTACTCGATGCCTTTGAGGTAGGAGATGCAAGGAGGTCGAACTGGGTTAGGGATACAGTGATAAATGGGGCGACTATTAAATATGTATTTAAATATAAAAATGCCAAGCTCGATGACCCAGTTACAGAGTACCTGATGGTTTTTCGCCTCGCTGAACAATATTTGATTCGATCAGAGGCTAGAGTCTTTCAGGGTAATTTGCAAGGGGGCGTGCAGGATATTAATACACTGCGGAGTCGTGCAAGAGCTGAGCCGACAGTAAGTGTTCCCGATCCCTTACCAGCATTAAATGCTGCCGTGTTAACACAACCTGATATTTTGAATAAAATTATGCTAGAAAGACGAATAGAATTGTTTAGTGAATGGGGGAACAGATGGTTTGATATGAAACGAATGGGGACTATTGATGCAGTAATGGCAATTGCAACACCAATTAAAGGAGGTTCCTGGGAGTCTTTTAAACAGTTATATCCCTTGCCAAGTTCAGAGATGGAGAGAAATAAAAATATGGTTCAAAATAATGGCTACTAAAAGGATAAAAATGAAATCTATTTTATTGGGGATACTATTTATTTGTGTTCATGCAGTTGCTCAAGAACAAAATTATAAAGGAATTAGGTGGATAAAAGATCTAAGTTGGGAGCAGATTAAAGAAAAGGCGAAAAAGGAAAATAAATACATCTTTGTTGATTGTTATACAACTTGGTGTGGGCCATGTAAAAAAATGGACAAAGAAGTATATGGGCAAGATAGTGTGGGTGATTTTATGAATGAAAAGTTTATTAATGTTCGAGTACAGATGGATAGGACAAACAATGACAATAATGATGTAATAGGTTGGTATAATGAAGCTGAAAGAATAAAGGACCGATATAGGGTTACAATCTTCCCTTCATATCTTTTTTTTAGTCCTATAGGAGATATAATTCATCGGGATGTTTCATATATGGCATCCGATAAATTTGTCTCTATGGCTGAAATGGCATTCAATCCTCAAAGCCAGTATTATACATTAAAAGCAGAATATGAAGAAGGTAGAAAAGATTATAGTAAAATGAAATATTTGGTGAAGAAAGGAGAGAAATTTCGTGATAGAGAGTTCGTTACTTTACTACGGATTGATTATTTGAGTTATTTGTCTAAGCAGCCAGAGAAAATAGTATTTACGAAAAGCAATATTGACTTTATTTCATCTGCGATTCCTGATACTAAGTCGAATTGGTTTAATATGTTTTATCAAAAGAGCAAAAAAGTAAATGAAATAATGGGGCAAACTGGTTTTGCCCGCCGATCTTGCGATAGTGCAATTGCTAGGGAATATATTAATCCCGTGTTGAATAAGGTCAAGCCTGGCAATAACCCTAATTGGGACAGTATTTATAGTGTAATTGAAAGAAAATGGGGAGTAGAGTTTGCTAATCGAAATGTAACGTGGCGAAAAGCCCAATGGTCACTTATTAGTAACGATGAGTTGAATTATATGAAATGCTTAATTCAATTAGACGAAATGGGAGGTTTGGATACTTCATATTTAATGAGCGATATCATTATAAATTCATTTGCTTATAGTAATGTTTTTAAAATGGAGCAATCGGAGCTGAAAGAGAATCCAGAGATTTTAGATGCTGCAATATTAATGATGGAAAGGGTAGTAAGAAGATCAAATCTGATTTTGCATTTGGGTGAAGATAACTTGCAAAAGGATACTGCATTTACTTTTGAATGGAAAGCTATGAAAATTGATACTTATGCGAGCCTATTATTCAAGGCCGGCAGAAAGGATGAGGCGATTAAATGGGAAAATGAAGCAATGCACATCGCAAAATGTATGGGGGACGCCATCAATGAAAAGGTATATCAGAATGTAATAAATGCGATGAAATCAGATAGTCTGTAGGAATCACTGGTTGCAAACCGCACGAGAATAGCAAAAGGGCCAATAAAACGGTTTATCTTGCTGTACGGATGCGCAGATGAATATAAAGAACAATGGCTTCATTCAAACCATCCGCCCAGTATTGACGCATTCTTACACCCAATCTTAGGGTTGTACCCAATACAGAATAGTTGCTGCTATGTGGGTTGGAAAGGCAAAAGTGCGTTTATCCTGAATCTGAAGGATGTTTATATATCATCTACCCGGTATACTACTCAGTCTGTCCTGGAAAGCTTTCAGCGTATATGGAGTAGTAAACACAGCTATGCGATCAAAAGTATTCCCCTCAGATAAGGTAGTTCTCATATCTGTTTGTCCGATCTTAAGGAAGGTTACAAAACTGGGCAGTGGATAATAAGAAACCTGGGTATGGGATTGGGTCATTTTTTTCAATATTTTTTGCCCCAGGACCAAGCTGGGTATCCTGATACGTACTCCGATTTTTGAAGTCTACACAATTGCTGAGATTACCCTGTTTTAGAGTTATCCAGCATCTAGTCAGGTTACCGACTAGATACTGGATAATTTAAACATTAGTCAACAATAAGTCGAACTTTAGGACATTCTACTTGTTGGCAATCATCTGCTATTGTAACTGGCAAACCATCTAATTTAATGGATGTTGCATAGCGGTTAACTACACCTATAGCTGTTGTGCTAGTTGTGAAAAGTGGGCAAACATTTGTTTTTGCTAAATTTGCATCTAACACTCTAGTTGTGGAGCAAAACTTAGTTTGGAATGTTTTTGCTTTGAATGCTAGTGCTGCACCAAGAACTGCAAAAACTGCGAGAGTCAGCAACATGATTTTTGCTTTTTTCATAATACTGATGCTTTTTACAAACAAAAAGCTAAAGTTTAATTGGTAATGATTGCCTACTCTGTTAAGTGGTTTTCGGCTAACCCACAATCAAGCTCATTGTGTACAAATGGATCCTTTTTTGTAGGTGAGCTAGATTTATATATTAATACCTTGTATTGTTATAATTAACAATCGACTTACTGATTTAAACAAATGTCAAATATGTTGTTTTGCAATCTTTCTTGGTAGTTTGGGTTACCTAATCTTGGGGGTATTTTTGTAGATTCCGATAGTTGCATAATACTGTTCTTTTCTATTTATCTCATAGCTGTTCTATTCGTTTGAAATAATTGCAATCAAAGCCTGTAACCAAATTTTTTGTCTGCTTCCTGGCCGAATCTTGAATGCTTTAAGTTGTTGCTATTTTAAAATTCCGATTGGTTCAAAAAAAGTTAGGAATAGTAGATGTTCAAAGCCAGGTAATTGTTTGGGTTTAATGTTCAAAAAGCCATCATGAATGTTTGATTAAGTTAACTTTTCAGGGGCAGATTATTCATCTTCAAGGGTGCTTGTCTTTAATATTGTTTATGCGATTTTATTTAAACGTTTAGTGCTTGAAATGTATATTGATGGCGATGTGTATAAAAGTAATTGTGTAGTAAAATTAAGGCCAGACAATAATTAGAAAGGAAAAAAAACTGATGTGAGTGGAAGTAAAAGTGTGTGTGGTGGAAATGGTAATTGGCTATTTCATTAAATATTCTACCAATTGCATTATTAAAGACGATTAACTTAGTTGATATAATTTGTCCTATTTGGTTAATCATATACCTTATTTCTATGATGCTCATGCCACCTACGAATGTACCTACTTTTGGTGATCTGGTTTTGAAAGATAAAGAGTATAGGGGCTTGATTGTTTCTGTATTTGTTTTATCTCTTATAGTGTTTTCTGTGTTTAAAGTATTTTACCCTTTTGCTCATGTTGTGTCTGAAAGTTATTTAGAGATCGAGGCGGCGCAGAAAAATTGGTCAATAGGGTATTTGCCTATTGGTTATGCAATGTTTATTCGACTAGTAAGCAGTTTTTCAAGTAACGATTTAGTACTTGTTTTTGTGCAATATGTCCTGTTGCAGGTTGGGGTCTTGTATTTTTTGTTTAGCATTAAGTATTTGTTTTCTTTTAATAAAGTGGTTTTCTCGATATTGTTGAGTATAAGCATGCTTAATCCCATTCTTTTATATATTAGCAATCTTATTACTAGTGACAGTCTGACTGGGGCTCTTATGTTGTTCTGGTTTGCGCATCTATTATGGATTGTGTTGCGCCCTTCTGTTGCTTCCATATGGTGGCACTGTGCCCTATTGATTTTATTATTTATGGTTAGATATGGTACCTGGTATTGTGTTATTATTAGTACTATTGGTTTCTTGTCTTATGTAAGGGTTAGACGTATTAAACTAATCGGAATTGGATTGGTGATTTTATTTTTTGGTGGGTTTATTGGTGGGACTCAAATGGAATTTTATAGGCGTACTGGTGTGGTTCAGATGAGCCCCCAGTGGGGTTGGCAAAAAGCTGCCAATGCTATCAATGCATATACTCATGCTGATACAGTAGACCGGAAAAGGGTGCGCGGAAAATTTGAGGAATTACAAGGGTTAGTCAATGAGTATGTGGCGGGGGGTATGAGTAATGATTCAACTTTTGGTCACCAAGAGATACAGCCTGTTGGATATTATCAATTGAGTAAAGAGCATCATATTCTAGAAGCTCATATGTGGGAAGTCTGGCGTGGTGACGATTCTTCAAGTGCATTTAAGAAATGGGGTTCTCTTGGACCGCTTTATGACCAATATGGAAATTATTTGATAAAGACACATCCTGACCTTTATTGGAAATATTCTTTACTACCAAATTTGCGAAATTATTACGTACCATCTATTGAGGCTCTTTATTCCTATAATGGCGCAAAAGATACGGTGGGTCAAGAAATTGTTGATTGGTTTCAATGGAAGAGTAATAAAGTATTTACTGCGTTTGATTCTAAAAAATTTATCGTTCCTATTTATTTTGCCATATTTGTTTCTGTAATTAACTTAGTTTTTGTACTTAGTTTTCTATCGGTGTTCCTGGTAAATGGATTGTCTTCACTTTCTTTATATTCTAAGCGCGTGTTAGTACTGCTGTCATTTACTTGGCTGAGTAATTGTATCTGGAACGTGCTCACTTCTTATATTGTTTTGCGACAACAGATTTTTATTTTTCAAATTACCTTCACCTTTTGTGTTTTATTTGTATTTATGATATTTCAAATAGCTTTTAAAAAGATCACCCCAGGAGAATTGGTGACTGCAATTAAATTGCATCCAAATCCGCAGTAGTTGTAAATAGACTCATTGTTAGAGGATACAGTAAATATTAATGGAACTTCAAATGTTAAAGTGATGGGAGACAAGGAACAAATAGTGTTTTTTGATTTCATGTTTAGAGATCGATCTAATAAAAGATTGCTTATAATGGCTGGTGTTTCATTGGTTATTCAATTTGCTTTCTTTAAGTATCTTTATCCTTTTGCCAGCTTTATACATGGGGATTCTTTTTCCTATTTGTATATCGCATACTCAAATGCAGATATAGACACCTACATGGTAGGTTATGGCCGATTTCTTCGCCTGTTTAGTGTATTTACCCGATCTGACACTGCGCTTGTAGCCTTTCAGTATCTTTTTATTCAAGTCAGTGCCTTGTTTATGTGTTTTACCATGTTTTATTTTTATCGGCCGCATCGTGCTACCAAAATATTTCTCTTAGCTTTTATGGTATTCAACCCGCTATTTTTACATCTTGCAAATCTTGTGAGTAGTGACTGTTTTTTTGTTGCGCTCAGTCTTTCTTGGTTCAGTCTCTTGTTGTGGATAATTCATTGTCCTTCCACGCGTGTATTGGTGTTGCATACTTTTTTTCTTTTTATTGCATTTACTGTCAGATACAATGCCCTGATTTATCCATTTATTGCCTTAGTGGCTTTTGCATTTTCCAGGATTCCTCTGCGCGTGAAAATATTAAACGTGGGGGTAGCATTCTTGCTTTGTGGATTATTTATAGGTTATACTGTACATAAGTATTATAAGTTAACAGGTTTAGTGCAGTATTCTCCGTTCAGTGGTTGGCAATGGGCTAATAATGCGATGTATGCTTATAGATATGTTGATAGTTCTGAGCGCAAGCCAGTGCCTGAAAAATTCAGAGTTTTGGATAATATGATTAGACAGTATTTTGATTCAACTAGAGACGTAGAGCGCTTTCCATCGGAAAAATTGGAAGCGAGCACTGTGTATATGTGGTCGCCTGGCCTTCCTTTAATGGAGTATCGAAATAAGTTATTTAAGGACAACTCACCAGTAACTGAGCTTAAAAGATGGGCATCTATGGGGCCACTATATAAGGACTATGGTATCTACATTATAAAAAAATATCCGTGGCATTATATGAGCCATTTTATTTGGCCTAATGCTAAAAAATATTATGCCCCTCCTGTAGAGTTTTTGGAAAGTTTCAATTCTGGTAGGAGTTATATTCCTCCCATCACAAATACCTGGTTTGGATATAAGGAGTCTAAGATTTATACTAGAATGAAGGATAATCAGGTGTGGGTTCTGGAGTTTTACCCAATTTTATCTGGCGTTCTAAATATGATAGTTGTATTCCTTCTTGTATGTTATATCTATATGCGTGGGTGGAAGCAAAATCGAGTAATGGGGATTGGGGTATTCATGGGTGGTTTTATATGGGCGATTAACGCGGGGTTTACCATTTTTGCTTCTTCAGCTGCTTTACGTTTTCAAACATTCCCAATATTGCTCACCACTACTTTTGTAGCTTTACTTATAGATTGGCTAGTTCGTTTAGCATGGATAAATAAGTCAGTCGATTCAATTAATGAGAGCGACGTGTTCAAAATAGGTGCATTATAATTAACATTTTATTTTATGAAAACCTTGTTTGTTTCATTATTAGTTATTCTGCTTGGGTCTTGCCATGAAAACGAACCTATTAAGGGTGCTTGGGTCGGTCAGAAACTGCCCAACTTTAATATACTTGCAAAGGATAGTACTGTATTTAATACCCAACAAATTCCTGAAGGGAAGCCAGTTGTCTTGTTTTATTTTACCCCATATTGTCCTTACTGTAGGGCTCAATTAGAAAATATAACAACCAATATCGATAAATTAAAGGATATTAGGTTTTATTTGCTTACGTCATTCCCTTATCAAGAAATGAAATCGTTTTATAATAAATTTGGAATCGATAAATATCCAAACATAATTATGGGCGTTGATACCGCGAATTATTTCCCTAACCATTTCCAAATTGAGCATGTGCCGGCTATTGCTATATTTAATAAGGATAAAAGGCTAAATGCTTTATTCAAAGGGCAATTGGAGGTGCGGCAGATAAGGGAGGTCGCAGAGCAATAAATAACTTCATTAGTTTCTGGGCTGGCTATTTTTGGGGTTTATTACATACTGTACAAGAAGTCGCACATTTTCCCCCTCTGTCTAACTCATAACCGTCGTCAATCCCTTTTTGACTCGCTCGTACGCCATTGGTCATCCAACGAGGTGCGGGAACTTCTTTTAAATAATGATCGAAAAATTGTAGTATTCGTTTTGTGAAATCAATGGCTTGGTCTCCGTCGACCACGTGGCCAGCCCCATCGTATTGTAAAAGCCAAGCTGGTTTCTGAAGTCGTCTTAAAGCTAAAAACATTTCTACCGCCTGTTCAAAAGGTTTACTATCTGCCTCGCTATGGAAGATAAGTAAGGGTGTACTTACTTTATCTGCCTTTAAGACAGGTGATTCTGCTTGGTAGATATCTGGTCTTTCCCAGATGTTATAATGATTAAAATTCCCTTCTAGAAAATCCATGTAACTATCATTCTTAGCTTTACCTGCAATGGTTGCAAGTTGTAAATAGGAGCTGATCATGTCAGTCCATCCGGCTCCTGCTATTATTGCCTTAAACAGATGGCTGTTTGCTGCGGTATAGAAGGCTGTTTGACCTGAGAAACTATGCCCTGTTAATGCCATTCTTGAAGTATCTACGTAAGGAAAGTGGGCTAGTTCCTTTATGCCGCCCTCTATGGAAACTAATGCACTTTTGCCATGAGCGCCGAGCATATAATGAAGGTCTGGTACGAATACAAGATAGTCTCGGCTGACAATGTAAGGGATGTTAAATATTGGGGAGTTGGAATAGTTAGGTGTCAAGTATCTTCGCAACCCATCGGACTGACGAATATACGCGATGACAATTACTGGATATTTTTTAGTCGGGTCAAAATTAGTTGGTTTATATAATAATCCTTGATTAATATCACTGTCATCCCGGGTCCAAGTTATTAACTGAGCTTCTGGCCAGTTGTATTTTTTATCTGGCGATGAATTTGTTAATGGTTTGAAATGCTTAAAATCATGAGTTAAATAATAATTAACGGCTTCTTTATCACTCTGGCGTTTAATAATCCAGGTATTATTGTTGGCAGCAGGAATTGGAGGGATACCCGGGTCATTATTTATGCTAAGGTACATACTTCGTGGTGGATGAAAATAGGTATATGGTCCCATGGTAAGCTTTTCTGGTGTTGATTCTTTGCTAGGTGGTGATTGATAAAATCCGTTTTCCTTGGTAGATTGATCAAAGGCAACGAGTATCAATGGCCTATTCCAAGGAATATTAAAAATTTGTTCGCCTGAAGTAGCCAAACGAAACTGAATTTTGCTTTTTGCACCAAATCCTGCCGTTAAATTGATAGGGGCTTCACTGCCGCTGAGGTCCAGTTGCCAGATATCATAGTCGTCATATACCAGAACTTTTTTTGCCCCTTCCATCCATCCAGCTACTCCCTTTGTCCACTTTGTGATTAGTTTTTTGCCTGGTTGATTAAATGGATAAGTGTACATTATTCCCTTTTCTGCCATTGTTAAAGCTGGCAACGAGCCTGTTAAATTCATAGTTTTGCCTGTAGCTAATTCATGACTATAATAGTTATGTACATTGCCATCGTAAAATAGGAGATATTTGCTATCAGGTGAAAAATGATATTCTATGTCATTCGCAACTATTAGTAGTTTTCGGGATCCATCAATGGCAGATATGAGCCAGTTACTGTCTGCCTGGTTTATCCAGAACCTGTCGCCGTTGGTATTATTACTCAATATTACGTATTCACGCACAGGCATGGTTTTAATTTTGTCTCCAAATTTGTGATCGAATTGAACAAGGCGATTGTTGTTTAAACAGAGAGAAGCGGTATATTCTGTTGGTTCGAACTGACCTTCAGCGCTACTGTGTAGCTGAGTAGATTGAAGGAAGGTGTCTTTATAATTCCAGATGTCAATTTTTACGTCATTGTGAATGAAAAGTGGTAAGGGAAGTCTTTGGAGACCTAAGGCGACATATTGACCATCAGGGCTAAATGATACACTATTATTAATGTGAAGACCTTTGTCAACGCCCTCTGACTGATTATTGGCTTTTTCTACGGCTCGGTTCATACCGGGTCGGTAAATCCAGATGGAGTTTTCTGTTTGGCCGTTAACATTTTTTTGAAGAACAAAGGCAAGTTGTTTACCTGCGTCGTCAATGGCCATGGCACCGATTTGAGCATCTTTTATATCACCAGTCCAAACCATATAAGATTGGTTCGATGATTGATCTATCCATTCTATTTGGTTATTTGTTTTTTGAAGCACTAGCACTGTGCCTTGTTGATTAAATAGGTAATTGGATACATTGGGGTATTGACGTCGAATTCCAGAAACACTATTGTATACATATAGGTCGTTGCTATTATTTAATTGCCAGCCTGACCATTCAAGATCATGGCCTTCTGAATCAAGCCAGGAAATAGGCTTAGGGATTGATGGGTGCTGGCTATTTTTTATGCCAGTGATTGCTCGTGACAGCTTACGTTTTTTGAGGTCAAAAAAGCAAAGGCTATCTTTGACTTTGTAAAGAAATAATTGATTGTTTTTTGTAAATCCTATTGGTCTTGCACTACCCAATTCAAGTTTCCATTCATCTGCTATCGATTGCAAAATCACTTTTATAGGCAAATTTGGACGCATAAGCCAGTATATAAAGTATTTTCCATCACCACTGACTATTGGTGTTTTAGGTGATATTGCCTCCCAATTTTGCAATGCAACTTTGTCTATTTCTAATTTTGATGTGTTGTTATTACTTTTGGTTCCTGCTTCCAATCCATTAACTGATTCTTGGGCATATCCGGCCATACTCACAAGAATAAAGGAAAGAAAAAATATGCGCATAACTTATTTGTTTAAGCTAGATACATCCAGGCTGTCCTTGACTGGCGCTAGTTATGATTTAATAGGTTATTTGTAACGTACAGGACCTGTAATCAACCATACTTTTTTAATTAAAACTTGGCCCTTAAATAGTAGAGCATTAAAGGAATACAGTCAAAGTGGGGTTAAATTCTGCTTATTCGTCACGGAAATCTACCCCAAAAAAGCAATGCATCCGGGAGAATTTGTAATAAAATAGGGAAGTGCAAACGCCTTCCAGATTGCATCCGCCAGCCGCCCATTCCCATCCTTTTTGCATCCCGATTAAATATTATTTTACTATCCCATGGTTGAAATACCTGCGTATTCGTTGTTTATGTTATTCATCAACGTATTCATTATGGCCAAAAACTGCCTGCTCTATTGCTTGCTCCTGACGGTAGCTACTTCCTACGCACAAACGCCTGCCTATAAAAATCCCAACCTGCCCTTGAATAAACGGGTGGCTGACCTGTTGGGACGTATGACGGTTGAGGAAAAAATTGCCCAGCTGCAGACGAACCATGCCAATGCACGTACGCTTACGGAGGCAATCTTGGCCAGTCCGGCTACTATGGATTCGATCTATGGCCGCGGATTGGGCATGATCAACCCGGCATTCGATGCTAGCAAGGAACAGGTCATCAGCCGCCGCAATGGCCTGCAACAATACCTCAAAACGAAAACCAGACTGGGCATTCCAGTCATCTTTATAGACGAGGCACACCACGGCCTCCTGGCCCGGGAAGCGACGGTATTCCCACATGGCATTGGCCTGTCCTGCTCCTGGGACACGACGCTGCTGCACAATGTATACAGCTATATCGCCCGGCAATCATCCATCCGGGGCACCAACCTGGTACTGACGCCTGTAGTAGACGTATGTCGCGATCCCCGCTGGGGCCGCACAGGCGAAACGCTGGGCGAAGATCCCTTCCTCACAGGCGCATTGGGAAGCGCGATGGTACAAGGCTTCCAGGGCAGCAAGGATGGCTCCATAGCCCCCGGACATGTAGCTGCTACGCTCAAACATTTTGCCGGTTACGGACAAACAGAAGGCGGCGTAAACCAGGCCCCGGCCAATTACTCACTCCGCACTTTCCGCGAAGCACACCTGGAATCCTTCCGGTTATGTATACTTAACGCCAAACCAGCGGCCATCATGGCCTCCTACAATGAAATAGACGGCCTGCCCGCACATGCCAACAAATGGCTGCTACGCGACGTCTTGAGGGGAGAATGGGGCTTTAAAGGGGTCGTAGTGTCGGATTGGTATGGCATCGACCAGCTCTGGAACAAACATTATATAGCCGCCAATGAGCCGGCAGCAGCCCTGAGAGCCTTCAAAGCAGGGGTAACACTCGACCTGCCCAATGGCCGCAATTACAGTCACCTGGGACAGTGGGTAAAGGACAAGCAACTCACGATGGCCGAACTGGACAGCGCGGTCGCCGGGGTATTGCGACTGAAATTTGGAATGGGATTGTTTGAGCAGGAACCCATCAGCACTGAAAAGGTCAGGGAATCGCTGGCCAATCCCGAAGGAGGGCGACTTGCGCTACAGGCCGCAGAAGAATCGATCGTACTGCTCAAAAATGACAATAACCTGCTGCCCCTGAAGAAAGACCAATACAAAAAGATTGCTGTAATAGGGCCTTGCGCCGCTGTGAACTACCTGGGTGATTATTCGGGCATCCCCCTGGATAATACCAGCCTGCTGGAAGGCATCCGGCATAAGGTAGGCGCTTCAACGGAAGTAGTCTACGCCAAGGGAGTAAACCTTACCACCAATGGAGATACGATCAGCCAGAACAATTACCAGTACATCGATAAGATCAGCCTGCCTACAGCAGCCGATAACCAAAAGCTGATCAATGAAGCAGTACAGGTAGCCCAGCAAAGTGATATCATCATTGCAGCTATAGGAGAGAATGAACAGTTTTCGCGTGAGTCCTGGCTGGCGGATCATTTTGGAGACATGGCGGATCTGAACCTGCAAAGTCAGCAGGAAGATCTGGTGAAAGCGCTGGCCGCAACGGGCAAACCGGTAATTGTATACCTGGTACATGGCCGTCCATTAAGCATCAACTGGATCAATGCACATATACCCGCCATTGTAGATGGCTGGTTCATGGGGGAGCAGGCAGGCCATGCGGCTGCCAATATCCTCTTTGGCGAAACCTGCCCATCGGGCAAACTGACGATCACCTATCCGCGCTCTGCCGGGCAGGTTCCCATGTATTATAACCACAAGCCCGGGGCACAATTCTTTGAATACGTAACAGAAAAGAACACCCCCCTGTATCCTTTTGGGCATGGACTTAGTTATACTACTTTCCAGTATTCAGCGCCACGCTTGTCGGAGGCGGCCATAAAGAAGAATGGCGCCGTAACGGTATCGGTAGATATTACCAATACGGGCAGCCGCAAGGGAGATGAAATTGTACAGCTCTACATACACCAGAAAGTAGCATCGGTTACCAGGCCGGTCAAAGAATTAAAAGGGTTTGCGCGGGTGTCGCTGCAACCCGGAGAAAAGAAGACCGTACAGTTTACCCTGGATGGGGGCAAACTGGCTTTTTGGAATGCCGATATGAAATATGGCGTTGAGCCCGGTATCATTGAAGTGATGACGGGTAAAAATTCAACAGACCTGCAGGTAACTCCATTGCGGGTAACCGAATAAAAAAGGCGGCAGGGTGCAGGGATTTATGAAGCCATACGCCTGGTACGGATGGAGTGTTCCTTTTTCCAGCCGGCAGGGGTTTCATTGTACACTTTGCGGAAAGCCTTGGTAAAATTGCTGTCATAGCAATATCCGATCTCTTGTACAATCAACCGGGTAGGCATACCAGTCATCATCAACTCTTTGGCTTTTTCCATACGTTTTACCCGCAGGTAGGAGTAAACGCCCATACCAAATTGTCGCTTAAATGCCTGCTTCAGCGCTTTTTCGGGTATTCCTACTTTTTTTGCCAATTCGGCAATCGTTAAATGAGTAGTGAGTGAATCGCAAATGATGGCGGCCACTTTTTGGGCCAGCCTGAGATGTTCTTCTGACAAATTCAGGGAGGGCATAGATAAGGTTTTATCCAAGTTACTACATAAATGCCAAGGTTGTTACATTAACGCCTAAATGCTTTTATAAATTCAGGTTTGGCTCTTTGCCGATCGCATGCCATACCTCGCCGGCAGCCTTGCGTATCTTCTTTTCGGCAATGATACCCAATACTCCCAGGGCAATGTATACACAATTAAAGATGATATGCTGTCCCCAGGAAAGCTGGGCCAGTACACCACCACAGCTACAGGGCAGGTCGGTTGAAATACTCATGAGTACAATGATGTAAACGGTAAAAGCGGTCATAAGGGCAGTTGATAGATACAAACCCTTTAAACGCCACCGGGGAACTATGAGCAGTAGGACCAGCAAAAATTCCATAATGGGTAACCAGCGTGCCACAAAGTTGGCAGCAAAACCAAGTATGGGGGATTCCTTTAATTGTTCTTTAAATACGGTATACTCCATGATCTTGCTGATGCCTGTATAGAGGAACAGGATCACAAATAAGAAGACAACGGTTTCAACAATAGTAGTGCGTTTCATACCTGTAATGGTTTAAAAAAGATCCGGGGGCTGAGGCGGTGGGCGCCTGAACAGTGTTGACTGTTGGTTACCTTCACATTTACATGGCCGGCGAAAAAGTGTTGTGGTACCCGCTGCCTTTACCAGCCACCCGGATCATGGGATCAGTTCATGCAAAACTTTTAAAACTTAAAATGAGAGAAACATCAATAGGGAACGGTATAACGATTATATATATGACAGGGGTTAAAGAACGTTGGTCCAGTCTCGCTGTTATATGTAAGTTATAACCCGGAAATAATGCGGGCAGGATAATATGTAATGCAGGTAGAAATCTTTCCCGTCACCACATCCTTAGCCTGACCCGCTATGTAAAGCCGTAGTATCCAGACTTCACACATGGCTGTTAGATCGCACTGCGTACCCCTTCAGGTATGCTTTTCCTGTAGTCGGAAGGCCGGATATTGTAACGGCGGCGAAAGGCAGCACAAAAATTAGTAGGGTGATTATAGCCACAACGATGGGCTATCTCTCCAATAGAGTAATTGTTGCTCTCCATGAGTTCCATGGCCATTTTCATACGATGTTCGGTTAAGAAATCAAATACGGGTTGTCCATAGAGTGCTTTGAAACCTGTTTTGAGTTTGAATTCATTGATCCCGGCAGTTTGTGCCAGGCAAGGAATGGTGTAATGGTAACGCAGGTTTTTAAGGATCGTTTCGCGCACTAGGGCCAGCCTTTGAACATCGGCATCGGTAAGTTGAACTTGCATAACATAAGGTTTAATTGATGAATGGATGACAAGGTGCCAGGGAATTAGGGTTTTACCAAACCAGGACTGTTGCTGGCAGTCCGGGCCAGGTATCCGCCAGACGCGCTCTGTGGCGACAGATAACGCCCGACTATGGGTTCAATGATGTCCATCAGCGCAGCTGTTATACACTTGTGCAGTACCCCTGAAGGCACCATTGCCAACCTGTGCCACGATCAGCAATGGCGGCTTCCGCAGGGATAGCTACAAACTGTTATGCAGCTTTGCCATTTAACCATTAAACCATTAATTTCAATACAATTGCTTCATGATGCGTTTTAGCTGCTCCCAAAATAGGGTACAGGGATGCATTTGGCGACATAGAGGGGTATCGCCCAAATAGCTACTACTAATAGCTATGCTAACAAAAATGGTGAGTTTGCACGTAAGTAAGTGAAGATCGCGGAGTGTTCCTTGTTCCGATCATGGTTAATCCCGGATCTGTATGCAATTTAAACTATATGATTTGTTGAATTAGCACAAAAAGTTATGCGAATAGCATTTTTTTTGGGAGGCCATGAGGCAATCAGGCAACTAAGCAACTAAGCAACAAGGCATTGAGACATAGGGTGTTAATTGACCGACAACCAGGCTCAGGCCCCGAAATTGGTGAATGGTACCTGATTACAGAAATTCAATGACTTGCTTCGTTACCTTGTTATCGCGGTAGATGGCGCGGTGACCCAGGCCATGGGTGATCACAAAGGAAAGCCGGGGATGCTGGTCATCACGCACTTTGAGGGCATCAGCCAGGGGAGTGAGTTCATCCTGTTCATCATGGACCCACAATACGTTTGCCTGAACATGCTGGATGGCCCGGCGGATGGAATAATGGGAAGGTGGTTTGCCGGACAGATCAACGATCAGTTGGTCAAAGTCGGGGCGTATTTCCGGACGGAGATCGAGGAACTTGAAAAAGGAGTCGATGGCGGTGGTGGTTTCTGTAGCGGGGGCTATCAGTGCTACCCGGGTATGGGCATCGTGCGGAATGGTTTCAACAAAATGCATGAGGGCCAGTCCACCCAGTGAATGGGCCATAAAACTTTGAATGGGACCGTATAAACGGTAGATCTCCTGCAGGGTGCGGATGTACAGGGGGAGTGTGATCTGTTTACCGCCTGATTGCCCATGGGCAGGTGCATCAAAGGCCAGTACTTCATATCCCTTCCGGATGAGCGGGGATATATAGCGGTCGAAGTTTTTAGTGGTCGACTCAAAACCATGAACGATCAATACCTTCTTACTTTGCGGGTGGTTCCACCGGTGGCCGCGGATGGTGATGCTATCCAGGGAAAAGGATAACTGTTCACCACGCTCAAAGATGGCAGGGGTTTTCTTCTTCGATTTACGCAAGGGAGTACAAAACAATTCGAAGGCTTTGCTGGCGGCTCTTTTGGTAGAGACCAGGGAAAGCATGTTTAACCTTGCCCGGATATAGTTGACAACCAGTTTTTGTGCAAACGTCATAGGAGGGAAAACAATTTAAAATACAGCATTCAGCATATAGAATGGGATGCAAGTTAGGGGATATGTTGTTAGGTTGACGTTCCCTCGTTTTCCTTAGCTTGCAGCATAAAGTAAATTATGCGCGTTGTATTGATCGGTACGGGAAATGTGGCCACGGTATTGGGCCGTAAAATTAGCAGTGTGGGACATGAGCTGGTACAAGTGTATGGACGGACGGGAGCCCGGGCGAAATTATTGGCCGATCAATGGAAGGCTGCTTATACGATCAGCATGGAACGGATCGACAACAATGCGGACCTGTATATCCTGGCAGTGGCAGATGCTGCGTTGCCGGCTGTAGCGGCTGGCCTGCAGGTAAAGGACAAGCTGGTAGTACATACGGCAGGATCAGTATCACGTGATGTATTACAGGGCTGTAGTACGCGCTATGGTATCTTGTATCCGTTGCAAAGCTTGCGTAAAGAAATGCAGGTATTGCCCGAAATACCTTTCCTGGTAGATGCCAATACAGCGGAGGATCAGTTGCTGGTAAGTGATTTTGCACGCAGTCTTTCCAGCCGGGTAAGTGTTGCAAACGATGAACAGCGTTTGCAGTTGCATGTGGCTGCTGTGATGGTCAGCAATTTTACCAATCATCTGTATACACTGGCCGAACGGTATTGTGCAGCTGAGCAGGTAAATTTCTCGTTATTGCATCCATTGATCCTGCAAGTGGCAGAGCGTTTGCAGGTGATGTCGCCACATGAAGCGCAAACTGGTCCGGCCATACGACAGGATACGCCTACCATAAATAAGCACCTGGAATTATTAAAGGGGCATGGAGAAATGCGGGAATTGTATGAATGGTTTACGAAGAGTATTCAGCGTCAATCGTGAGTCGGCAATCGACAATCGTGAAACCATTAATACGATTGTTGCCTCCGGCTGCTGATTGCTGACTTAAGATCGCTGGCTCGCAACTCATAGCTCGTGGCTTTTCTTCGCTTTCTTCTTCTTCACGGGGTATTCGCCCAGGTAACGTTCTTTAATGATGTTCATGTGGTGGGCAACATGGCCTGCGCATACAAAGCCTAGACCGGCCACACTCATGGTATTGTTATTGGCGGTACCTGTAGCTATTTGCTGGTCCTCATCAAGCCCATTGAAGAAAAGTTCATTGGCTGCACGAAGTGCCATGAATTCATCTACCAGGTCATTCCAGCTGCGTTTAGGCGCCTTGGCCGTTATAGCCCATACATTTTCATCAAAACCAGGGAGCGGCGCACTGTCCTTGCGCGCAAAATGCAAGGCCCGGAACACAAATACCCTTTCGGCATCAATGATGTGCTGTAATAATTCCTTCAGGCTCCACTTGCCTTCTGCATAGGCATAATTGATCTTCTTTTTGGGGATATTCTTCAGCAGCTTGCGGAAGCGCCTGGTATTTTTCCGTAGGGCATCGGTTAGGTTGTTCTCGGAAACTGCGTTGACATAGCGGGTAAAAGCTTCGGGCATGGAGACTTCTTTCCGGCTGACCATGGTTTTTAATGTTTAACTAAAGCTATTGAAAAGTGTTGGAAAGTGGAAAAGTTGACAGGTTGAAAAGTGGAAAAGGAACGGGAAAAGACAATATACTAACTGTAAGTAGTCGGTGAGAAGTGGTCAAAAAGGCAAAGGCGTCTGCCTGAATGGATCAGACAAACGCCTATGTTTATTACTTGTTACGAAGTTTGGCTCATTACGCTACTCAGCCAGCCACCCTCATTTCCTACTAGCCTTTTTTATTCTGCAGGGTAGGTTTGGGTGCTTTCTTCTGGGGAGCGGCCTTGGTTGGTTGCAGCGTTGCTGCAATCTTGGCGGCTTCATATACGTTGATCACACCACCGGTTTTGCTGATATCAGACAGGTTTACTTCCTCATCGGTACCAGGTTTATTAACCTTATCAGCAGGTGATTGAGCGGATTTCTCCAGGCAATATTTGATCTGCTGGGGGGTGAGGTAAGGGAAATATTCCAGCAGGAAGGCGGCTGCGCCGGCTACTACTGGCGAGGCCATGCTGGTACCTTGTGCATTGCCATAAGTAGTGGTGCCAGGCACGGTTGAATAGATCCTTACGCCAGGTGCAAATACATCCACTTCCTTTTTACCGTAATTGGAGAAAGAAGCGGTAATACCACCAGCCTTGGGGTCGCCGCTGGCGCCTACTGTAATCCAGTTGGAAGCTTTGGTTTTACCATCCCTGAAAATGGGATTGGGGAAATTATCCGCTGTATCTACGTTTTTGGCATCATTACCTGCAGCATGTACCAGCAACACACCTTTACTATCTGCATATTTTACAGCCTCATCGATCCATTTCTTTTGTGGAGAGAAATCCTTACCAAAGCTCATATTGATGATCTTGGCGCCATTATCAACGGCATAACGGATGGCTAGGGCGATGTCTTTATCGTGCTCATCACCATCGGGAACCGCACGGACCATCATGATCCTTACATTGTCTGCTACACCATCCATGCCTTTTCCGTTATTGCGCACAGCGCCAATGATACCAGCAACGTGGGTACCGTGGAAAGGAGTGGAGGCCATTACATCGGGATTGCCGTAGTATTTGTCTTCGATATCATCTTCATTGTCGCCCACAATGTCCTTACGATAGCTGGGGGGCACTTTATCTTTGGCTTCTGCTTTTCTTTCTTCACCACTCACAAATTCATCAAAATCACCAATCAGGTCTTTATTGGTTTGATCCATGCGTTGGTTGGCACGGAAGAGATACAGCAGGTTTTCACGGGCAGCTTTATCAACCGCGGTAGAGGCGGTCATGGTATCTAGATCATTACCGGTGAAGGTTTCTTTGCTCAACGCTACCCGCAAAATGCTATCGCCTTTTTTGGCGCCTTTAAGCAGGCGTTTCAGCAATACCAGGTCGATTTGAGGTTCGCCGTCACCACCTTCAATGCGGGATTTAGCTTTCAACCACATGGTGTATTCAGCCAGCTCTTCACCTTTAAGGGTAGTGGGGTCGATCTTTTTATTGTCGTATTTGGGTTTCAGTTTGTGGTACACACGCGCTCCTTCGTAGGAGTCTTGCTTAAGATTGCGCCCATCTTTATTGCCAATAAAGTTCCAGCCGTATACATCATCAACGTAGCCGTTGCCGTCATCGTCGATGCCATTGCCTGGGATCTCCTTGGGGTTTTTCCACAATATCTCTTTCAGGTCTTCATGAAGTGTATCAATACCCGAATCAATGACTGCCACCACTACGGTTTTGCCTTTGAGCTTTTTTGTCTTTATAAATTCATAGGCTTTGTCTACACTGATGCCATAGAAACCATCTTTTCCTTTATCCAGCAAATGCCAACCCTTGGGTAATTCTTCGGTTTGTGTATGGTTATCCTGTTGCGCCTGGGATACGAATCCTGTCAACACAAGGGCGACAGCCAGCCCTGTAACTTTTACCGGTTTAATCATTGTGATTGATTTATGACTTACTCTACAGATGTTTTGTTTACTAAAATCGTTTGTTGCAAAGTCGCAAATATCTTATTTTTTACTATTTATTAACGTTAATTATCCGGCGATCTTTAATCCCCCGGAAACTCAACTAATCTTGTACTCAATGTATAAAAAGAAGGCCATTCATGTAGTAAGATTACATGAATGGCCTATGAATATTTCGTAGAGGCCTATTGTTCTGTTAATTTAAGCTCCACCCGCCTGTTTTTGATACGGCCTGCTTCAGTCGTATTGTCGGCTATGGGTTTTTCCGATCCATGACCGGCGGCTGTGAGTCGATTGGCGGCTATTCCTTTATCTACCAGGTATTTCTTCACCATATCGGCGCGCTTTTGCGATAACTGCAGGTTGGTAGCCGCTTTCCCGCTATTGTCGGTATAACCATCTATCGTTAAACGGAGGCCAGGGTGTTTCTGCAATATGGATGCCACTTCTTCGAGTGATGCCTGTGAACTGGCGATCAGTGTTTCTTTTCCTTTTTGGAAAAGGATATTACGCGCAGCATAATTTACCTTTTCTATGACCTCTTTCTGCAATACGGGACAACCGTTTTCAGCTTTTGTACCTGCTTCGGTGGGACATTTATCTTCCTTGTCAATGATGCCGTCACCATCTGTGTCTGGTTCTGGTTTGGGTAAAGGACAGCCATTGTTGGATGCAGGACCGGCCTCTGTTGGGCATTTATCTTCCTGGTCATTGAGGCCATCCTTATCTGTATCCGGTACCGGGCAACCGTTATAAGCAGCTACACCAGGTATTGCCGGGCATTTATCAACCTGGTCGGCAATGCCATCCCCATCCTTATCCGGACAGCCCTTGGTAATAGCCGTACCGGGCAGGGTAGGGCAAGCATCCTGGTCATCGGGGATGCCATCCTGGTCTTTATCCTTTGGCGGCTTAGGCGCTGGCTTGGGGGGCTTGGTAAGCCAAAAACCAATAGAAGCGCCAATTACCTTGTGTTTAAATGTAGCGTCATAATTGGCCTCGAAAAAATTACCCAATCCCTGGCTAAAAAAGCCGGAAAGGATTACGTTGCCAATTTCAAAGCCCGCTCGTCCATTGATGCCATAATCAAATGTCTTTGCTTTACGCGGCCCTTTACCTGTTTCTATCTTTTCCTCCTGTTTACTGAACTTGAGAGAAGTATCGGTAGGTGCTACCAATAGTTCTGAATTGTTCTTTCCGTTGTAAAAGAAACTGATATACGGTCCGGCACTCAGGAAGAACTTACCCTTTTTGCCCAATGGCAACTTATAGGTAAGGTTGATGGGGATATCAATATAGTTGGTAAAGAAATTGGTTTTGAGGGAAAGGGTATCTGTATTGATGACGGTTGTATCAAATGCCCGTTGATATTTCCTGCCTTTCGACATATAAAAGAATCCTGGCTGAAGGGCCAAGTTGCCGGAATGATTCAAGGGTAATTCGGCCAGGAAGCCAATATTTAAACCACCCCGGTTGGTATACCAGGGCTTTACTTGTGCATCCCAACCCGCAATACTGTTCTTTTCATTAACGGAGGCCGAATGAGGGCCGGCAAGGACGGCCAGCCTGAGTTGGGAATATCCCGTAATCAAAACCCCCATAAAACTAAGCAGTGTAAACCATTTTTTCATAAAGTAGTAGCTTTCCGACCACTACTAACGAATTGGAGAACAAAATAGTATGAGGAAGAAGCCCCTATGTCCCAAAGTCCCGTAGCCGGGAAAATTGTAACCTCTGTAAGTTGAGCGTCCGGAAATGGAGAAAGTCCGGATACAAGCGGCATTTGCATGCATTGCTTCCGGACTTTCTGACTTTTAGTCTTTTCTGATTATCTTACAAATCGAACTTAATTCCTTGTGCCAAAGGCAATTGTGTAGAATAGTTGATCGTATTGGTTTGACGGCGCATATAAGCTTTCCAGGCATCGCTGCCACTTTCGCGTCCACCACCTGTTTCTTTTTCTCCACCAAAAGCACCCCCAATTTCGGCCCCTGAGGTACCAATATTTACATTGGCTATACCGCAGTCGCTTCCCGAATAAGAAAGGAACTGTTCTGCTTCACGCAGGTTAAGGGTCATGATGGCAGATGACAGACCTTGGGGCACACCATTTTGGATGGCAATGGCCTCTTCTAAAGTCTTATATTTCAACAGGTAAAGAATGGGGGCAAAGGTTTCATGCTGCACAATGGCATAGTTGGGCTTGGCTTCAGCGATACAGGGCTTTACATAACAACCGCTTTCATAGCCCTTGCCTTCCAATACGCCGCCTTCAACGATGAATTGGCCGCCTTCTTTCTTGCAGGCTTCAATGGATTCACTGTATAAACGCACAGCATCGGTATCGATGAGGGGGCCTACATGGTTCTTTTCGTTCAGCGGATCGCCAATGCTGAGCTGTTTGTAGGCGCCTACGAGTTTATTTTTTACGGAGTCATACACCTCTTCGTGAATGATGAGGCGACGGGTGGTGGTACAACGTTGTCCCGCTGTGCCCACAGCACCGAAAATAGCGCCACGAAGGGCAATGTCGAGGTCAGCATCTTTGGAAATGATGATGGCATTATTACCACCCAGTTCCAGGAGTGCTTTACCCAGACGGGTGCCTACAGCTGCTCCTACGGCCTTACCCATGCGGGTTGACCCGGTGGCAGATACGAGGGGTATCCTGGCATCGGCAGCCATCCATTCGCCGGCATCGCGGTTACCAATTACCAGTCCGCATACACCTTCCGGAACGTTATTTTTAGCAAATACTTCGGCTATAATGTTTTGACAGGCTACAGCGCAGAGGGGCGTTTTTTCTGATGGCTTCCACACGCACACATTGCCACATACCCAGGCCAGCATGGTATTCCAGCTCCATACAGCCACGGGGAAGTTGAAGGCCGAAATAATGCCTACAATACCCAATGGATGCCATTGTTCATACATGCGGTGGGCGGGGCGCTCACTGTGCATGGTAAATCCATGCAACTGGCGGGAAAGACCTACTGCAAAATCACAGATATCGATCATTTCCTGTACTTCGCCATAACCTTCCTGGAGGCTTTTACCCATTTCATAGGATACCAGCTTACCCAGGGGTTCTTTATATTGACGGAGGGCTTCACCAATCTGGCGAACGATCTCCCCTCTTTTGGGGGCAGGCCATTGGCGCCAGGCCAGGAATGCTTCTTCTGCCTTGGCTACCACCGTTTCATAGCTCTGCCGGTCGGCAGCCTGTACGGTACCAATGAGCTTGCCATCTACGGGAGAATAGGAGGAAATAGAACCGCCTGTGGCATTGATCCACGTTTTGCCGGTAGACACACCGGCATTATTAGCCTGTACTTTCAGGGAGGCAAGAAAATCCATAAGTTGTTTTTGTTAAGAGGGCAAAAGTACGAAGATGGAGTAGAATTATGCATCCCGAATACAAAAGCCAGCATTAAGGATAACGCATCGTTTTTATACAACAAGGTGGGCCGTCCTGAAAGGGCGACCCACCTTAAATAAGTTAGCCGAAGTAACAGGTAATGTTGAGCCGGCAATCAGAAGGTAAAGCTGAGGCGGGCAAAATAGTGACGGCCGCCAAAATTCATCTGTACTGAATCCCACAATCCACCTTCTTCGGTATTTTCCTGGTCTTGTTTGTCGGGATACGTATTAAACAGGTTATCTACACCAGCATAGATAGCAACATTCCTGGAAACACGATAACCCAGGATAAGGTCGGTAGTGATCTTGGGATCATACACATTGGGTTTGTCATCGTACCCGATGAGACTTACTTCTCCAAAGCGTACGGCTCTTACTGTAGCGCTAAACTGGTTGATGGTATAATCCAATGTAAGGTTGATCTTGCTTTTTGGGGCTGATGCAATAATAAACGACTTTTCTCGGGCACTCAGGTAATGATCTTCCTTACCTACCAGCTTGGGACTCGTATGAATAGCTTCAATGGTCAGTTTATTGAAGTTGGCGGCTAGTGTAGTATTGAGGCGACCATTGCCCAATAATGCATTGTGGGTAATGATCACATCCAGTCCAATATTGCGCGAATCAATGGCATTGGTGAAGAAATTGGCTTTGCCTACGCCCAATGCAGCCAGGTCATTGCCGATATCCGGATCGTCCTTGTCGAAGGTTCCGGTGAGTACGATCCGGTCTTTCACATTGATCAGGTATCCATCTACCGTGATGGTAAGGCTTTTAGCGGGTTTGGCGGTAAAGCCTGCACTCAGGTTCACTGATTTTTCTTCTTTTAAGGGAGGTATACCCAGCGTACGGGTTACTGTGCTGAGGTTGTTGGCCAGTAAGATCTCAACCGGTACTCCCTGTTCAAAATTGGTATAAATGGTATTGAAATAGGTTTGTTGCAGGGAAGGGGCACGGAAACCGGTACTTACGGAAGCGCGCAGGTTAAATCCTGGTGCTACCTTGAGGCGGGTGGCCAGCTTGCCATTGAGTGTGTTGCCGAAATCACTGTATTTTTCATAACGTACAGCGCCCGACAATAAGAAGGCTTTACTAACATCGAGTTCCACATCCACATAACTACCAAAATTGGTACGGCTGGCAGTCACCTCATTGCGTGGCTGGAAGCCGGGAAAACCCTGTGAACCGGCAGGTCTTTTCAGGACATCATATTTTACGATGCGGTTATTGATCAGGGTATCAATAACGCCATAGTTTTGCCAGGAGCCCTCTTCGCCGGCAAAAATATTGTACCGGTCTGTACGGTACTCAGCCCCAAAAGCTACGTTGAGGCCCTCTGCTACATCAAAGGGTTTGGAAAAGTTAATACCTGTCGTATTCTGAGAGAACCAGAATCCTCCTGCATCAAAATGGGTGGGCGACTTGGCCAGCAGGGTAGCATTGAGGGTACCATCTACATAATAGTGCATTTTGTTTTTACCATAGGTATTGTTGAAGTCGATATTCCATCCATTGTGCTGCGTGCGTATGCCTACTGAAATGGAATTGTCATCAATGGACGATTGTATGCGTGGGTCAAACCCATTGGGATATATTTCCTTCACATTCCTGTCGTCATCTGCATCGCGCGACCAGGCATAAGCATCTGTAAACCGATGAGTAGTGCCCCCAAAAGCATATACTGAGGTATTGGCTGCCAGGGGAATTTCACTATTGAAAAAAGCACTGAAACTTTCGGCTGAGGCATCACCAAACTCGCGGCGGTAGGTAACTGCACCGGGTGGGGGTACGCGGTTGGTCTTGGCATTGGTGAGGTAGTCGGCTGTGAAGTTGATGAATCCTTTTTCACCAATGCGGGTGCCATAATTGCCATTCAACTGGAAACTTTCCCCATCAAAGTTCCTGTCGTTGCGGTATTTTTTGGCATCGTATACACCGGAATTGATATTGGCTGAAAATTCATTGACCGAGGATTTGAGGATCACATTGACCACGCCGGCAATGGCATCGGAGCCATATTGTGCGGAAGCGCCATCGCGCAGCACTTCCACGCGTTCAATGGCTGCTGCAGGAATGGCATTGAGGTCGGTACCCGTATTGCCGCGGCCCCTGGTACCAAAGAGGTTGATGAGCGAGCTTTGGTGCCTTCTTTTTCCATTGATCAATACCAGCGTTTGATCGGGCCCCAGGCCACGGATGGTTGCCGGATCAATATGATCGGCGCCATCTGATCCCGACTGTTTGTTGGCATTAAAAGAAGGGGTGGCAAACTGCAGCATATTGTTTACATCGAACCGGCCGGTTTGGCGGGCAATGCTTTTAATGTCGATCACATCAATGGGTACCGGTGTTTCGGTAGCCGTTCGCCCCAGTTTACGACTACCTACAATCGTGATCTCTTCGAGGTTGCCTGCGCCAGGCGATAGCTCTATGTCGAAGCTGGTTTTGTCGGCAACCGCTATTTCAGCAGCGGCATAACCGATGTACCTGATAACAAGAATATCGCCTTTTCGTGTAGTGATGGTGAAGGTGCCTGTAGCGGAGGAAGTGGTGCCCTGGTTGGTGCCTTTGAGGGTGATGGTGGCGCCGGGAAGCGGTTCTTTGGTCTTTGCGTCTTTAATAGTTCCGGAAATAGTTGTTTGAGCGGATAGCAGATAGGAGCTGGCTATTAATGCTACCAGCATTATTAATCTTCTCATAGTAGTCCAGTTTGATTACTCCTAATTTAACCTAATTATCGGAGAAAGCCATAAAAGCCTGGCTGAACCTACTATTATCCTGATTTCTGGTCTTTAATACTGCTCTTGTTCGTTGGGGAAATCGCGGTCTTTTACATCCTTAATGTAATGTTTAACCGCACTGGTTACTTGTTCGTGCAAGTTGAGGTATTGACGGAGGAAGCGGGGCTTGAATTCTGTATTGATACCCAATAAGTCATGCATTACCAATACCTGGCCGTCGCAATGCCTGCCTGCCCCGATGCCGATGGTGGGGATGGCTACGCTTTCAGAAACCTCTTTGGCCAGCTGGGCGGGGATCTTTTCCAGTACCATGGCAAAACAGCCGGATTCCTGTAATATTTTGGCATCACTGCGCAGTTTGTTGGCTTCGGCTTCTTCTTTGGCCCGTACGGTATAGGTGCCAAATTTATAGATGGACTGTGGGGTTAATCCCAGGTGCCCCATCACGGGGATGCCGGCAGCCAGGATGCGTTTAATGGATTCCACTATTTCTTCACCTCCTTCCAGTTTAACAGCATGGGCCCCGGTCTCTTTCATGATGCGGATAGCAGATGCCAGTGCTTCTTTGGAATTGCCCTGATAGGTCCCAAAGGGGAGGTCTACTACTACCAGCGACCGCTCAACACCCCTGATCACAGAAGAGGCATGGTAGATCATCTGGTCCAGCGTAATGGGTAAGGTGGTTTCATGGCCCGCCATGACATTGGAAGCACTATCACCTACCAGTATCACATCAATGCCGGCGGCATCGAATATTTTGGCAAAGGAAAAATCGTATGCGGTGATCATGGAGACCCTTTCGCCGACGGATTTCATTTTTTGCAGGGTATTGGTAGTGATCCGTTTTACTTCTTTATTGACAGACATGGGGGTGAGTTTTTGTTAAGCGGGCGGAAAGGTAGGGAAAGTTTTGGGTTTACCAGGTGGTTACCCTTTTGGTTTTAAGATCGTCATACAAGTGTTGGATCAGTCCATCAGCCAACCCGATCTTGGGCACATATATTTCAGATATATTGGCCCAGCGCATCACATTGATATAGATCTGCAAGGCTGGAACGATCACATCGGCCCGGTCTTCCCGCAAACGGTACAGGCGCATCCTGTCCGCCAGGGAGAAACTGCTGAACTCCTTGTGATAATCCTTTAGCAGTTCCAGCTGAAGCGGTTTGCCTTCCTTGCGTTTTGAAATGGAGAATATTTTATTGATGTTGCCACCAGACCCGATGGCTACCATATCATTGTCGTGACCCCGGGTTTCACGCTTGAGCATATCTTTCATTTCTTCCCATTGGGCATCTTCTACCTGCTTTTTGAGCAAGCGGATGGTGCCAATATTAAAAGAACGCTTGAATACCAGTTTGCTGTCGGCAAAAAAAGTGAGTTCTGTACTGCCGCCGCCTACATCAATATACAGGTAGGAGTGTTCTTTGTCGAGGTTTTCGGCAATATGATTTTCATAGATGAGCGAGGCTTCGGCCTCACCGGTAATAATTTCTATTTCGATACCTGTTTCCTCTTTGACCTTTTGTAAAATAGCATCGGCATTGGATGCATCACGCATGGCCGAGGTGGCGGCGGCTTTCAGGTATTGAACACCATAGGCATCCAGCAGGTGGCGGTAAGCCTTGAGGGTATTCATGATCATGGCTTCCTTTTCCGGAGATATTTCCTGTTGTTCAAATACATCAAAACCCAGCCGCAGGGGTACGCGGATCAGGTTGATCTTTTGAAACAGTGGTTTGCCATTATCCTGTATGGTTACATCGGAGATCAGCAATCTTGCCGCATTACTTCCTATATCAATAGCCGCCAGCCTCATGGGTTAGTTTAGTGTGATGATTGCACATTGCATCAGACTGTGGTAACCGGCTGTATCACGGGCGGTTGTAAAATCCCCAGCACGGAACTTGTTTTCTGATGCAGGTAATTGTATATCTCAACCTGCGACCGCACCTTCTTCTGTTTTTTATCGCGCACATAGCGGTTGCTCAGATCATTGTCCAAAATTCTGGCTTTTACATTATCACTCAATTGAATTTCCAGTATATTTTTCAACACTTTCTTAATATTCTCATCTATGATGGGGCAAGTGGCTTCAACACGGTGGTCAAGATTGCGTACCATCCAGTCGGCCGATGAGATAAAGACATTCTCCTGGCCATTGTTGTGGAAAATAAATACGCGGGCATGCTCCAGGAATTCATCAATAATGCTCACAGCCTTTACAGGGTACTTGAATTTTTTACTTTCTGAATACATGCAGAAGATACCACGGATAATAAGTTTGATCTCCACGCCGGCCCTGCCTGCTTCATACAGACGAGTGATCAGTTCCTCATCCGACAGGGAGTTCATCTTAAGGGTAATGGCGGCTGGTAAGCCTGCCCGGGCATTCCTGATCTCCTTTGTGATAAGCTTGTGCAGCTCGCGTCGCAAACTGGTAGGGCAGGGGATCAGTGTTTTGCAGGCTTTCAGGAATTTAGCACCCTCCTTGGGCTTTTCCAGGTAATTGAACAGGCGATTCACATCGGCCATGATAAAACGGTCGGCTGTTAACAAACAATGATCGCCATATACAAAAGATGTTTTCTCATTGAGGTTGCCCGTGCTTACAAAACCATAATGAATGGTATGGTTGTTCTGTCTTTTTTTGATGAGGCAGATCTTGGCGTGGACCTTCATATTGGGAATGCCAATGACTACTTTCACACCTTCTTCTTCCAGCCGCTCCTTCCATTCCAGGTTATTTTCTTCATCAAAGCGGGCCCTTAATTCCAGCATCACAGTTACATGTTTGCCATTGCGTACGGCATTGATAAGGGCATTGATGACCTTGGAATTGGAGGCCAGGCGGTAAGCGGTGATCTTAATAGAGGTAACATCGGGATCGATGGCCGCTTCCCGCAGCAGGTCGATCACGGGGTTAAAACTATGGTAAGGGAAATTGAGCATGATATCGGTTTGTAATACCGTATCTGTTACCCGCATCGTATTTTTCAGTAAGGGATGCTGAAAAGGTTTTTTCCGCTGTCCCTTGCGCTGAAATACATCTGGGAAATCCATGAAATGGCGAAAGTTATGAACACGCCCGCCGGGGATCACACTTTCTTTCCGGGATATATTGAGCTTTCGGATGAGGTAGGCGAGGAGGCCATCGTCCATTTCTTTGTCATATACAAAGCGTACTGGTTTGCCTTTGCGGCGGTTCTTCAGGCCCTTTTCTATTTTTTGGATAAGAGAGGTCGACAGGTCGGTATCCAGGTCAAGCTCGGCATCCTTGGTTACTTTAAATACCCAGCTTTGGTAGCGATCGTATCCAAAATAGGAAAAGATGCTTTTGAGGTTGAAACGGATTACATCTTCCAGCAGGATAATATGGTGTTCTCCATCCGGTGAGGGCAATTTGATGAAACGGCCAACAGCTTTGGAGGGTACTTCTATAATGGCGTATTTACGGCGCAGGCTGGCGTCCTTGCGGGAAAGAACCACGCCAAGATAAATGGATTTATCGCGCAGGTAGGGGAATTGGGGAATGCTTTCCACCATCAGGGGGATAATATTAGACCGCACCTCTTCTTCAAAGTAATTATGCACAAATCGCTGCTGGTCTTTATTCAGTTGCTTTTCATTAATGAGGTAGATCTTTTCCCGGGCCAGGTCTTTCCGGATCGTTTCCCAGATCTGGTTAAACTCGGCCTGTTGTTCCAGTACCACCTGTTGTATCTGGTCCAGGATCCGGTCGGGGGCTTGCTCCAGGTGCATATTCCTGAGTTTGGGGCCCACTTCAGTCATGCGCTTTAGGGTGGCTACGCGTACACGGAAAAATTCGTCCATATTATTGGAGAAGATGCCCAGGAACTTGATGCGCTCGCGCAAAGGAACACTGGGGTCGGCAGCTTCCTGTAATACCCTTGCATTAAATGATAACCAGCTAATATCCCGCGCAATGGTTTTCCTTTTCATTAGTGTCATTTAGAATAGCCTTTTGCCAAAGTTGTGGCAGGCAAAAGGAACTTTAAATTAAGGAATTATTAATTATCAGGCTGTTTTTCATGCACTTGCAGGTTGAGGGAGTAACGTATAACGTATTTTGATCATGCTAAAATGGAGTAATTGGGGGAGGGTAAAAGGCTATATTTGGCCAATTTCCCCGAAATTCACACTGTGGACAACCTTTATTGTAAAAACCTGTATTTTCTTTTTCTTAATTCGCTGCTAATCGCTACCTTTGCCGTCCTAAATTTTTGAAGTCATGGCAAGAGTATGTCAGGTAACAGGTAAAGTTCCAGTGTCTGGGCACCGCGTTTCCCACTCAAATATCAAATCAAAGCGCCGTTTTCTGCCTAACCTGCAGACCAAACGTTTCTTTTTCGCTGAAGAAGACAAGTGGATTACCCTGAAACTGTCTACTGAAGGTATCCGTACGATCAATAAGAACGGTCTGAGCAGCGTGGTAAAGGAACTGAGAGCCAAGGGCGTAAAAATCTAACTTAACGTTAAAAGTCTATAAAAATGGCAAAGAAAGGAAGCAGAGTACAGGTGATCCTGGAGTGCACTGAGCACAAAACCAGCGGTAAGCCCGGTACCAGCCGCTATATCACAACCAAGAACAAAAAGAACAATCCAGAGCGCCTGGAATTGAAAAAGTTCAACGCGATCCTGAAAAAGGTGACCGTTCACAAGGAAATTAAATAAGTGTGCGAATTTGCAAATGTACGGTTACTGCAGAGTGGCACAAGTAGTGCGAGCATGCGATCCGTGAATACTGCAAGACCGGCATTTTCAGATTTTCAAATTAACATATTTTCAAATTAAAGAATCATGGCAAAGTCAGCTAAAACCGCGATCAAGAAGGACCCTAAACTTGCTGCTGAAGCAAAGAACTGGACCAAAGTGATCCGTGCGGTACGCAGCCCTAAAACTGGTGCATATACTTTCAAAGAAGCTATTGTGCACAAGGATAAGGTAAAAGAATACTTAGCTCAAAAGTAAGTTGGATTGTAAGTACAATATTAAAAGCTGTTCTGTAGCCAGAACAGCTTTTTGTATTCATTAAACCTTTACAGTACTATGGGCCTGTTCAATAAATTATTCGGCAAGAAAGAGAAAGAGACCCTCGATCAGGGGCTGGAGAAAACCAAGACCGGTTTTTTATCGAAACTTACCAAAGCAATTGCCGGCAAAAGCACGGTAGATGATGAAGTATTGGATAACCTGGAAGAAGCGCTGGTAAGCGCTGATGTGGGTATTGAAACTACGGTACAGATCATTGAGCGCATAGAAAAGCGGGTAGCCAGGGATAAATACCTTAATACCAGCGAGCTGAACGGTATCCTGCAGCAGGAAATGGAAAACATCCTGGTAGAGGCCCCTGAAGCAAGTGCTTATACTTTTGAATCTACTCTTCCTGCCAAACCTTATGTGATCCTGGTAGTAGGCGTGAATGGAGTAGGTAAAACCACAACAATTGGTAAACTGGCCTATAATTTCAAGAAGGCAGGAAAATCAGTTTTGCTGGGTGCCGCAGATACATTCCGTGCGGCTGCGGTAGATCAACTTACGATCTGGAGTGAAAGGGTAGGCGTACCCATTGTAAAGCAAGGGATGGGAGCCGATCCGGCATCGGTTGCTTTTGATACGGTACAAAGTGGCGTATCGAAAGGGGCAGATGTGGTGATCATTGATACAGCTGGCCGCCTGCACAACAAAGCGCACCTGATGGATGAGCTGAGCAAGATCAAACGGGTAATACAAAAACATATTCCGGAAGCACCGCATGAAGTATTGCTGGTGCTCGATGGATCAACCGGTCAGAATGCTTTGGAGCAGGCCAGGCAGTTTACAGCCGCTACAGATGTATCGGCACTGGCCATTACCAAACTGGATGGTACAGCCAAGGGCGGTGTAGTACTGGCTATTGCCAATCAATTCAAGATACCCGTGAAGTTTATTGGCATGGGTGAAAAGATGGAAGATCTGCTGGTATTTGATAAGCATGAATTTGTGGATAGCTTATTTAGTTTGGAAAAGAGTTAATAGGTTGGATAGTTGATAAGTTGATAGGTTGATAGGTTGAAAAGGTGAAATACCAACGGAAGTAAATAACTGCATTAACAATAACAAAGGGCGTCCTGATGGTAAATCAGGACGCCCTTTTGAATGATGGATATAATTGAATTAGTTAGAAAGTAAACCTGAAGGCCAGGCCCGCCCAGAAATCAAAATCAGTAGAAGGGGCCAGGTTGAATACAGGATTCAGGTCGAAGGATACATTGATGGGTGCACCTGTAAATTTGTAGTCAAGGCCCAGAGTACCGCGGAGGGCAAAACCCACATCATCCCCATATTTATCCCGGGTAGGGAAAACAATCAATCCACCGCCACCTACATACCATTTGAGCCCCCGTGCTCCATTGATATTATCGTGCCACTCATACAATCCTTCCACGCCGAGAAAACCCCTTTCGAATAAGAGGGATGCATCCAGGGCGCCTCTGCTGTTCAGAAAATGTTTGATATTGATACCTCCTAAACTGCCATCTCCAAAATACATTTTGGCGCCAAGGGCTGTTCTGTAAGTACTACCGGTTGATTGGGAAAAGGCTGTTTGCGTGAAGGTGAGCAAACAGATCATAGCTACTGCAATAATGGTTATTTTCTTCATGCTTGGTTCATTTACAGCAGGATATTATAAATATTGTGCCAAATGTTTAACAATAAACAACTTAGCTTCTTATTGTAAGCATAATTGATTGCAAACCATTCAATAACATATTTGACTATAACGGAACCGGAAACGGTTATTATTCAGTAGATGAGGATTTTAATAGCTACCCGCGTATCCGATATCCCCTCAACTTAATTACACTTTTCGCCATATCCTCAGTACCTTTGCCGGCTTATATTATTATGAAAACGAGGTCACTAAAAAAAGATAAGGTCAATATTATTACGCTGGGCTGTAGTAAGAATATGGTAGATAGCGAGGTGCTGAGTGGACAGCTCAAAGCCAATGATATCAATGTGGTGCATGAGAATGCGCGTTTGGACCACAATATTGTGGTGGTAAATACCTGCGGCTTTATCGACAAAGCCAAAGAAGAGTCCATCAATACAATCCTTGACCAGGTAGACCTGAAGCGGAAAGGCAAGTTGGATAAGGTGTATGTGACCGGCTGTTTAAGCGAGCGTTATAAGAATAACCTGGAAGCGGAGATACCCGAAGTGGATGCCTATTTCGGTACGATGGAACTGCCACTCATCCTCAAGCAGTTTGAAGCTGATTATAAGGCAGAGTTATTGGGCGAGCGGCTACTGGCCACCCCCCAACATTATGCTTACCTGAAGATATCGGAAGGCTGCAACCGTACCTGTTCGTTCTGTGCCATTCCTTTGATGCGTGGTACGCATGTGAGCAGGCCAATAGAGCAACTGGTACAGGAAGCCGAGCGTCTGGTGCAGATGGGTGTCAAGGAAATTATGTTGATTGCGCAGGAGCTTACCTACTATGGCCTGGACATTTATAAAAAAAGGATGCTGCCCGAACTGCTGCATAAGCTAGCCGATGTGAAGGGCCTGCACTGGATCAGGTTGCATTATGCGTATCCTTCCAAATTCCCGCTCGAGATACTGGATGTAATGCGCGAAAGAGACAATATCTGTAACTACCTCGATATGCCATTGCAGCATGCCAGCGATCCCATGCTGAAAGCCATGCGCCGCCAGATCACCAAGGCCGAAATGGATGAATTGATCTTCTCCATCCGGGAAAAGGTGCCTGGTATTTGCCTTCGTACGACCCTTATTACCGGCTTCCCGGGCGAAACGGCCCAGGATGTGGAGGATGTTAAGAACTTCCTGCGTCAGCACCGGTTCGACCGGGTGGGCATTTTCACTTACTCACATGAGGAAGGTACATCGGCCCATGACCTGGTGGATGATATCCCACAAGAAGAAAAGGAGGCGAGGGCCCAGGAGATCATGGAAGTACAGCAGGAGATCAGTTTGGAAAAGAACCAGGAGAAGGTAGGGCAGGTATTCAAGGTACTCATTGATAAAAAAGAGTCGGGCCGTTACCTTGGCCGGACTGAATTTGATAGTGTGGAAGTAGACAATGAGGTGATCATTAATAGCTCCAAAAAGTTGATCCCGGGCGAATTTGTGATGGTAAAGATCACCAAGGCTTATGACTATGACCTGGAAGGGGAGGTGATTGGGTAATAGTTTGGAGAATTTTGTACTAAAACTGATTAAATACCGCAAAATATATCAATCCGTAGCTACGTAGTTTTGTCCTCAAATTTTTAGCCCATGCAATTTGAATGGAAAGGTGTTTTCCCTGCACTAACTACACAGTTTACACCGGATGATGAATTGGATATCCCGCTTTTTGAAAAGAACCTGGCTTTCCAACTGGAAGCTGGCGTTGATGGGGTAATCCTGGGAGGTTCACTGGGCGAAGCCAGTGTCCTTACTACTCCTGAGAAAGAAATATTGGTTAAAACAGCACTGCAAAAAACAGCCGGGCAAGTACCTGTGCTGATCAATATTGCAGAAGGTTCAACCCGTGAAGCGGTTCAACAGGCCGCCTTGGCAGCCAAATGGGGCGCTCATGGATTGATGTTGCTGCCACCTATGCGCTATAAAAGCGACCACCGGGAAACAGTTGCCTACCTTAAAACAGTTGCCGAGTCTACCGACCTGCCAATCATTGTTTACAATAACCCGGTTGATTACAAAATTGAGATCACCCTGGATATGTTTGAAGAGCTGGCTGAGTGTAAGAATATCGGTGCTGTAAAGGAGTCAACCCGCGATGTATCGAATGTAACCCGGATGATCAATCGTTTTGGTAACCGCTTCAAGATCTTATGTGGTGTAGACCCCCTTGCCATGGAAGAATTGGTGATGGGAGCCGATGGTTGGGTAGCCGGCCTGGTGGATGCGTTCCCCCGTGAAACGGTGGCCATTTACCGCCTGGTAAAAGCAGGTCAGCTGGAAGAAGCTGCGGCCATTTACCGCTGGTTTATGCCTTTACTGGACCTGGATATTCATCCCAAGCTGGTTCAATACATCAAGCTGGCAGCTACGCAAGCCGGTATCGGATCGGAATATGTAAGAGCACCACGCCTCCGGCTCATTGGCGAGGAGCGCGAAAGGGTATTGGCAATCATTAATGAAGGTATCCGTACCAGACCCGCCTTACCGGATTATATGAATCTTACTGCTGTAAATAATTATCTTTAAAGCACCGTTCATGGTGGGCCATCTTTGGAGGAAGCCCACCATGAACCTTTCAGTACCATCTACCTGCCTGGCAGTATCCTGACTGCTTGTAAGCATATTGTTGGACCTTCATGGTCTTAGCTTGTTCATGTCAAAAGTTACTATGTATGTTTAAAGATGCGACTATAGCGGAGATCAATGCGATCATGGAAAAGGCCTGGATAGCTTTTCATGCCTACCGTACATTACCCATCAAGCAGCGTGCGGACCTGATGCGGGCCATTGCAACGGGTTTAGACAACGCCCCTGATGAACTGATCAGTACGGCGATGCAGGAAACCAACCTGCCGGAAGCCCGTTTGCGGAATGAAAAAGCACGTACAGTATTCCAGTTAAACAGTTATGCAGATGCTTGTGAGAAGGGAGAGTGGCTGGAAGCACGGATTGATACGGCCAATCCCGATCGCAACCCACCTAAGCCGGATATCCGCAAGATGCTGGTACCGCTGGGGCCTGTTGTTGTATTTGGCGCCAGCAATTTTCCTTTTGCCTATTCTACTGCCGGGGGCGATACAGCCTGTGCACTGGCTGCCGGCTGTCCGGTTATTGTAAAAGGACATCCTGCACATGCCGGTACTTCGGAGATCGTGGCGGGTATTATCCTGCAGGCTGTGCAACAGCTCAACCTGCCTGAAGGTGTTTTTGCCCATGTACACGGGGCTTCCTTTGAAGTAGGAAAAACCCTGGTTACACATCCCTATACAAAAGCTGTTGGTTTTACAGGCTCCTATGGAGGCGGTAAAGCCTTGTTTGACTGGGCCAACCAACGCAAAGAGCCGATACCGGTATTTGCCGAAATGGGCAGTATCAATCCTGTATGGTTATTGCCCGGCAAGCTGCAACAATCGGCTGTGGACATTGCCAAAATGTATGCAGGTTCCATTACACTGGGTGTAGGACAGTTTTGTACCAATCCCGGTTTGATCATCGGTATTGAAGGGGAGCCGCTGCAACAATTCATCACTGCACTGGGGCAGGAAATAAAACAACTTACACCAGGTACGATGTTGCACCCGGGTATTGCCAAAGCCTATGCTGAGAAAAAGACAGCAGCCTTAGCGCAACAAGAGGTGACTACTGTTGCCGAAGCAACTGCACCTGCTGCCGCCAACCAGGGTGTGCCGGCCATTGCTTCTGCTTCGGGCAAAGCCTTCCTGAACAACCCGGTATTGCACCAGGAGGTATTTGGCCCCTATTCGCTGGTGATCCGTTGCGCCAATATGGAGGAGATGACGCAGGTGGCTGAAAAACTGGAAGGACAGCTCACTTCCACCTTTATGGCCACGGAACAGGATGTATTGGAGCATGGTGACCTGGTAGAGGCGGTCAAAAATATCTGCGGCCGCTTTATCCTCAATAGTGTACCTACAGGTGTGGAAGTATGCCTGAGTATGCACCATGGAGGACCTTTTCCTGCCAGCACAGATGCCCGCTTTACTTCAGTTGGCGCCGATGGCATCAAACGTTTTGCCCGGCCGGTAGCCTTCCAGGGATGGCCTGATAGTTTACTGCCAGCGGAACTGAAAAATGGCAATCCACTCAGTATCTGGAGAACAGTCAATAATGAACTAACGAAGAACAGTCTATAAGAAGAATACACGATACAAAGAGGTGACACCTTTTTCAAGGTAAGCCAAAGGTGAGTCACTCCCGCCTCGCGGGAGTGGCCCACCTTCAGTTAGGAAAGGTGACACCGCTGATCAATAACCTGATTTTTATGACGAATAACCCCATTACCAAACCCATTTCTACTTTGCTCAAACCACTCCAGGGGGCGGTATTTCATTGTGTAGATGCGCATACCTGCGGTAACCCCGTGCGCCTGGTAGCAGGCGGTGGCCCTGCTTTGACGGGCGCCAATATGAGTGAGAAGCGACAACACTTTCTAAAAGAATACGACTGGATACGCAAAGGCCTCATGTTTGAGCCCCGGGGGCATGACATGATGAGTGGAAGTATTTTGTACCCGCCGCATGATCCGCAGAATGATGTAGCAGTACTGTTTATTGAAACCAGCGGCTGCCTGCCCATGTGCGGGCATGGTACCATTGGCACCATTACGATTGCGGTGGAAGAAGGGCTGATCGTTCCTAAAACCCCGGGCATTATCCGTATGGAGGCGCCGGCCGGCCTGGTCATGATCGAATACAAACAGGAGGGCGGCAAGGTCAAAAGTGTGAAGTTGACAAATATTCCGGCGTATCTTGCGTCTACCGAATTGACCGTTGAATGCCCCGACCTGGGTGAGCTGGTGATTGATGTATCGTATGGCGGTAATTTTTATGCCATTGTGGACGTACAGAAGAACTTTAAGGGACTTGAACATTATGCCGCCGATAAGTTGATTGCCTGGGCGCGGGAATTGCGCAAGCGCATCAATGAAAAATATGCTTTTGTACACCCGGAAGATCCTACGATCAATGGTTGTTCGCATATCTTGTGGACAGGCGCGGTACTGGATAAAAAGGCTACTGCCCGCAATGCGGTGTTTTATGGCGATAAGGCAATCGACCGGTCGCCCTGCGGCACGGGCACTTCGGCCAGGATGGCCCAGTGGTACACGAAAGGACTGCTAAAAAAAGGAGATGAATTTATTCATGAAAGCATTATTGGTTCTACATTTATTGGCCGTATAGAAGAGGAGATACCCAATGCTTTTGGAAAGGGTATACCGGCCATCAGGCCCAGTATTGAGGGTTGGGCCAAGATATACGGCTACAATAGTATTTCAATCGACCCGCAGGATGATCCGTATGCGCATGGGTTCCAGGTGATCTAGTGAATAGTGAGCGGCTAGCAGGGGCAATGGGCGCATGTGTAAGGCAAAGACGATTCAATTATAAACCAGCAATATGAAATCAAAACGATTGGTTACACATTCCTTATTTTGCATCGGTATGGTGGCTGCCATGGCCAGTTGCAATGACAGTGCCAGCACCCAAACAGACAAGCAAACCGAATCATCATCAACAGCTGCAAAAATGAGCCTTACACAAGCGCCTTTTGGAACTACAGACGGAAAAGAAGTGATTGAATACACGCTTACCAATGGTAATGGAGTGAGCGTAAAGATCCTGAACTATGGGGGTACGATCACCCACCTCACCACGCCCGATAAAAATGGCGCTGCCGGTGATGTCGTATTGGGGTATGACTCTTTAAGTGGTTACCAGCAAAAGGGCAATCCATATTTTGGTTCCCTCATTGGCCGTTATGGCAACCGCATTGCCAACGGAAAATTTACCCTGGATGGTAAAACCTATACCTTGGCCCAAAACAACAATGGCAATTCACTGCATGGTGGATTGAAGGGGTTTGACAAAGTGGTATGGACGGGAACTCCCGTAAGCGATAGCAGCCTGAAGCTGGCATACGACAGCAAGGATGGAGAAGAAGGATACCCCGGCAATCTCCACACAGAAGTGGTGTACACCTTAACCGGCAACAATGAGTTGAAAATTGAATACAAAGCCACTACAGATAAGGCTACGCCGCTCAACCTCACCAACCACGCTTACTTTAACCTGAGCGCCGGTGCTGATTCCACCATCCTGGATCATGAGTTGATGCTGAAGGCCGATAAATATACTGCGGTGAATGATAAGCTGATCCCTACGGGTCAATTGCCCGATGTAAAGGGTACACCCATGGATTTCACGGCGTCCAAGAAAATTGGTAACGATATTGGCAAGGTGCCTGGAGGTTTTGACCACAACTGGGTATTGAGTAAAGGAACTGGTTTAGAGCTCATCGGCGCTTTGTACCATCCTGCCAGTGGCCGTTATATGGAAGTATTCACGACCGAACCAGGGGTACAGTTTTATTCCGGTAATTTCCTGGATGGCACTTTGAAAAATACAAAGGGTGGCAAAACGTATGTGAAACATGCGGGACTTTGCCTGGAAACACAGCATTTCCCCGATTCACCGAATCAGCCTTCTTTTCCGAATGCGATCCTGAAACCGGGAGAAACGTATACGCAAACAACGATCTATCAATTTTCGACAAAATAAGAACCGGATAGCCGTCCGGGTGGCCACCATGGCGAAGCCCGGACGGCTTTTCTATTTAATAACCATAAAGGGATCCCTGTTATTTTTATGAGCAAGCAAGTTACTATTGTAGGTGGTGGTGTTATTGGACTGAGCAGCGCATTTTACCTGCAACAGGCCGGTTACCAGGTAACAGTTATCGAAAAAGGGGATATTACCGATGGTGCATCTTTCGGCAACGCCGGTTATGTATCGCCCAGCCACTTTATTCCATTAGCCACGCCGGGTATCGTAGCCCAGGGCATGCGATGGATGCTTAGCTCTACAAGTCCCTTTTACATCAAACCCCGTTTCAACTGGGACCTGCTCCGCTGGTTGCTGGCCTTTTATAAGAAAGCCAATGCCGCCAATGTAACGCATGGTGCCCCGCATTTGAATAATATTCTCCAAATGAGCCGCGAGTTGACGGTGGATATGCGTGATCAACTGGGCAATTCTTTCCGTATGCAGGAAGTGGGTTGCTTAATGTTATACAAGAATGCCAATACTGAGAAGCATGAACTGGAGCTAGCCGAAGAAGCCGCTCACTTCAAGGTAGAGACCAAAGTGTTCAGTGCACAGGAAGTACAGGCCATGGAGCCAGAGGTGGAAGTGAATGTACGGGGTGGTATATTGTATCCTTCAGATTGCCATATGCACCCTGGCGATTTTATGATTACCCTTAAGAAGCACCTGGAGCAGGCCGGTGTGCAATTGCAATTGAACACAGCGGTAACCGGTTTTGAAAAGAACGGCGAAAAAGTAACAGCTGTTATTACCGATAAAGGAAAATTCCCTTGTGAGGAACTCGTATTGGCCAATGGCTCCTGGTTGCCGCTGACTGCCAAATTGCTGGGCGTGGACCTGTTGTTACAGGCAGGCAAAGGATACAGTATGACCTACCAGCAGGTATCCCGTAACCTCCGCCATCCTTCCATCCTCGTTGACGATCGCGTAGCTATGACCCCCATGGGCAATGACTTGCGCATGGGAGGCACTATGGAGATCAGCGGACTGGACAGTCCCACTCTCGCTAAAAGGGCACAAGCCATCTTTAAAGCCGTTAAAAACTATTATCCGAACCTTCCGGTAGAATTTGCCCAGGAGAAAATATGGAGCGGATTTCGCCCCCTGAGTCCCGACGGACTGCCTTACATCGGCCGTCATAGCAAATATGCCAACCTGACCATGGCCGGCGGCCATGCCATGCTGGGGTTATCTCTTGCAGCCGGTACGGGCAAACTCGTAGAAGAACTAGTAGGCGGCAAAAGAACCAGCATCGATGTATCGGCTTTTGATGTTGAACGATTTAAGTAACCAACCATTTTTCCAACCTTTTCGCTTAGACTTTGTTAAAAATGACTGGTGGGTTTTTTTGCCGCCTGCAAGTTGTACTTTTACGATCGTTTAAGCACTTATGAATTGTAACACTACACAACTACCTTATATTGCTACCGGTTATTTTTCAAAGATCGTTACAGATTACCTGGAGCAATCGCCTTCTTTGCGTCCATTCTACCAGTATGAGCCTACTATAGAAGGCATCAAAGAAGCTATCAATAACCGTCAGCGACTACCTCAACACCGTGCATTGCTGTCGGCTACGCTTAAGAAGCAATATGCCCAGGTACCCACCTCGGAGGCGGTGCATAAGAATATTGAGTTGCTGCAGCAGGATAATACCTTTACTATTACCACAGCACACCAACCGGCCATTTTCACCGGCCACCTGTATTTCATCTATAAAATACTGCATACCATTAAGCTGGCAGAACAGTTCAGGAAAGAACTACCCCAATACCAGTTTGTACCGGTATTCTGGATTGGTAGTGAAGATGCCGACCTGGATGAACTGGGTAATATCTGGCTGAGTGGCGATAAACTGGTATGGGATACCAAACAAACAGGTGCGGTAGGCCGCATGAATACCAAGGGGCTTGAGGCCATCGTTCACCGCATTGAAGGTGAATTATCTGTACAACCGCATGGAAAGGAATTGGTGCAATTACTAAAAGACGCCTACCTCAATAGTCCGGATATACAAACCGCTACTTTCAAATTACTCAATGCTTTGTTTGCTGAGTATGGATTGGTGGTACTACTGCCTGACAATGCCGATCTGAAGCGCATCATGCAGCCGGTATTTGAAGATGACCTCTTTAATCAAACGGCTTCTTCCATTGTAGAGAAGACGATTGAACGACTGGATGAACATTATAAAGTACAAGCCAATCCCCGGGCGATCAACCTGTTTTACCTGGAAGGCAATATTCGCGAACGCATAGAAAAGCAAGGTGAAGAGTGGGTGGTGGTAGGACAAAACATCCGGTTTACAGCCGAATCACTTAAAAAGGAACTGGAAGAACATCCCGAACGCTTTAGTCCCAATGTCATATTGCGGGGCATGTACCAGGAAACTTTGTTGCCCAATATCGCTTTTGTAGGTGGGGGAGGGGAAACAGCTTATTGGCTGGAGTTGAAAGACCTGATGCAGCATTATAAGGTATCTTTTCCTGTATTGGTATTGCGTAACTCTTTCCTGATCGTGGAGGAGAAATGGCAGGATAAGATTAATAAGTTAGGTTTTACCGTGGCTGATTTTTTTCAGAACGAACAGCAAATATTAACGGCATTGGTTACCAGGCATTCCAATGGTCACCTGAAACTGGAGCATGAGTTGCAGGCTGCGGAACAATTGTATAAACAATTGCGGGAGAAGGCCGGTCAAATAGATGAGACCCTGGTACCCCATATTGAAGCGCTGGAGGTAAAGACCCTGAAGCCGATCCAGGAATTAGAAAAGAAGATGCTGCGTGCAGAGAAGAAGAAATATGAAAATGAGCAGCAACAGATCAATACCATTAAAACAGCTTTATTCCCCGTGGGCGGTTTGCAGGAACGTATAGAAAATTTCCTGCCATATTACGCATTATGGGGCAAGGCTTTTATTGATTGCGTATACAAGAGCTCACTGGCGTTGGAGCAGGAGTTTGTAGTGCTCCACCAAAAATAGCGTTACTTAACCTTCTCCATTCTTCCGGTAAGGAGTGCGTGTTCACCGTCGTGGCTTTCAAAATATACATTGTTACCCGTGACCTTTGTGATCTTAATAGTTTGCGTTGGGTATTGGGTAGGTGTATTGGTAGACCGCCTTTTTAATGTAATTACATATGTGCAATCATCCTGCCAGGCTACACCCCATGTAGAAGTTTCTCCTGTTGTAAGATTCGTTTCTGATTGTTCATTAGCTGTTCTGACAATTTTGTACAAGCTGCTCCCGCTTTCAAATGTAAAAGTACCGGTCTTTACCTGCTGACAGGTTGCAGGATCCTGGTTACAGGAGCTAAAGAGTATTGCCAGAAGGGCCAGGTATTTCATGCTACAGTTAGGGCTGAAAATAACTATTTGATCCGCACTTTAAATACACAGCTTATCCCATTGTCATTGTCGGCAACGAGTTGTAGTTTCAGGCGTTCATTCTTTTCTGTTTGAACGCAAACTGATTCTATCTTATATCCTTTCATGGATTTCTCAGCTTCCCGGAGATTGATGAATTCATTCACTTTCATGTCTTTACGCCCAATCTTACGGGAGGCATTTTCAATCACACCCAGGTAACTGTCGCCTATTGGACCATCATCCACGGGGTTATCTGTTTTTTCGGTAGAAGCGGTGAATATTAACCAATCATTCAGGGGAGAGTAGGTGAGGCCGGAAATACCGGCTTGTTTAAACTTATTGTCCTTACCTGGAAACTTGATGGGTAATATCTTCAATTCGGCATCCGCCTGGTGTTTCCAGAAAGTATTCTTGGTAAAAATGAGGTGGTTATCGGGGTTTTTGCCGGTGCCACGATTGCCCAGTACGATATAATCTTCCACCAGGGTGGCGGCAGACTCAATGTTCAGGTCGGTGATGCCAGCGGCTTTGATCCTGTTATAGAAAACAGTCATATCAAATTCATCCTTCAAATAGCTGTCGAGGTCCAGCAGGATGGCTTTATTGCGGTGTTCATCGCGGGACCCTGATCCCAGTATCAACAGGCGGGGAATACTGTTGACCACTACTACGGTAGTAGCTTCCAGGTCGGATTTGATGTTTTTGGGGATACGATCTTCGGCAGATTGAAAAAGGGGAATGCGTTCCAGTTCTTTCCAACGCTTATTCATTACCAGCACCTCTTTGGCGTCATCGCCTACCAGGAACACTTTTTCATTGTGGTACTCAATGCCCGATCCGGAAGGAAAAGAAGTGATTTCTTTAAAGTCTGTCAGCGTCAATTTCATATAATGTATTTATGCTACCTGCACAAGCGACTGTTGCGGGATATCAATATATGGGCAACAGGTTATTGGTCGAACTGGTTTTGCCAGCCTTCTTTTTTCAGTTTCTCTGCTTTTTTCAACACCTCGGCCTCCAGGTTCTTTTTATACGTGGCTACTTTTGTGCCAATTCCGCTGTCAAAAGCACCTATTATCGAGGCTGCCAGGATACCGGCATTTTTGGCTGCATTCAGGGCTACCGTAGCTACGGGTATACCATTGGGCATTTGAAGGATGGATAAAATGGAGTCCCAGCCATCAATTGAATTGGAAGATTTTACGGGGACGCCAATTACGGGAAGGGGGGTAAGGGAGGCCACCATACCAGGCAAATGGGCTGCGCCACCTGCACCAGCGATGATCACTTTCAGGCCTCTTGATTGTGCTGTGGTAGCATATTCCACCATCCGCAAGGGCGTACGATGGGCCGAAACAACCGTTAATTCGTAGGTGATGCCTAGTTCAGTCAGAATATCCGCAGCTGCCTGCATGATATTCAGATCACTGTCACTGCCCATTATTATGCCTACCTGCGGACTCATGCAAGGATTGATTTGAACGGCAAAGAAAGGGAAAATTTATAAGTAATACCTCAAAAGAATCTCCCGGAAACTAGTATTTAATATAGGGATTCTTGTACAAATTAGATTATAATCCGGCACCCGGTGAGCAGGTGTATCAATGACGGCCAATCTAATAATGAGTCCTTATTTTACCAGGTCGCCCTTGAGCCTCAACAACTCCGTTTCGGCCAATTTGGTATTGTACCGGGCAGCGATCAACCGGTTATAAGCATCCTGCAAGCTGATCTGCGCCTCACGCAATTCGAGGAAAGTGGATACACCCATGCGAAAACGTTCCAGGGCGATCATCACATTTTCTTTGGCCAGTGCAATATTGTCTTCCTCCAGGTGCAAGAGCTTTTTCTGCAATTCATAATCCTTAAAGGAGTTGCCCAGGCCCACATCAATTAGCGACCGTTGATTGTCGTACGACAACTGTAGCTTCCGCACATCCAGTTCGGCCCTTTTGATCAGCCTTTTGGTATTGAACCCATTCAGGATGGGCAAAGTCAGCCCAAAGCCATAGTTGAAGCCCTTGTTGCGGTTAAAGAAGGGCTGGTTAATGTTGACGGCTACGCTGTTATCATTCTGTGTGAAGTTGTAGGCCGAATTAAATGACAGGACAGGGAACAGGTCCGCTTTCCGCTCTTTCAGGGTAATACGGGCAATATCAATATTCTTTTTGGCAAAGAGTAGGGAAGGACTGGTTTCTTCGAAGTTTTGCGTCAGGTCACCAAATTGAAGGGACGTATTCAAAGGAATACTATCGCTCACATTGTAAGTAGCGCCAATACGAAAACCAATCAACTGGTTGAGGCGGTCACGCAATTGGGCAATGAGGGTGAGTTGTTGTAGCTGTGCTGCTTTCTGCGCATTGAGGTCAACCCTGGCCTGCAACAATTCAGGTTTGCTGCCCAATCCTACCGATAGTTTCTTATCCGCCAGTTTTACCCTTTCTTCATTAATGGATATCTGTTCTTCGATGGCCTTCAATTGCTGCTTCTGCCGTACAATGATAAAGTAACCATTAACAATGGCAGCCACTGAATTGACCACTTGTGTTTTTACGCCCAGTTCGCCCAGCTTCTCCAGTTCTTCCACCTTATTGCGGGTAGCAAACATTTTAAGGCCGTCGAATAAGGTCCAGTTAAGGTTCAACGCGTAATTCATGTTATGCGTTTTCACCGCATCCCTGGTTACACTGCTGTCACCACCTCCGGACCGTTTCACAAATTTCAATTGCTGGTTATTCGTGTTCCAGGTAGTTCCTGCCGTAGCATTGAGCTGTGGCAGAAAAGCTGCCCAGGCATAGGAATTATCGAGTGCATAGGCTGCCGAATCATTGCGGGTAAGCAGGATATCATAGTTGTTCTTCAGGCCGGCCATGATGGCCTGTTCCAGGGTCAGGGAGTCCTGGGCCGTGGCAACTGCCATGAATGCTATAGTAATAAAGAAAGCAAGTGCTCTTTTCATAATAGAAATGCATTTATGCATGGTGGACTTCCAGTTCAGGTGTTTGTTTTTGTGCGCCTTCATCCATGAGCTCCATCTGGCTTTTTTTCTTTTTGAACGACAGCATGGTGTACATGGCCGGGATCACGTACAAGGTGAGGATGAGCGAGAACATAATACCGCCCACGATCACAATACCCAATGGTATACGGCTGGTGGCCGCAGCGCCCAATGATAAGGCAATAGGAAGTGCACCAAACGACATGGCCAGGCTGGTCATCAAAATGGGCCTTAAGCGGGCCTGGGCTGCTTCCGTTACCGCCTGCCTTTTGGATAAACCGGCCAGCTGTTTTTGGTTGGCGAATTCCACAATGAGGATACCGTTTTTGGTAACCAGACCAATGAGCATGATCATACCGATCTGCGAAAAGATATTGATGGTTTGGTCAAAAAGCCAAAGTGATAACACAGCGCCTGCCAGGGCCAGCGGTACAGTGATAATGATGATCACCGGATCGATAAAGCTTTCAAACTGCGCTGCCAGTACCAGGAAGATCAGTACGAGTGCCAGCAGAAAAGCAAATAAAGTATTACCGGAACTCTCCGCAAAATCCCTCGAAGGGCCCGATAGGGAGGAGGTATAGGTATCATCCAATAAGCGGGCGGCAATGTCCTGCATGGTCTTAATGCCTTCACCCAGGGTACGGCCATTGACCGGGCTGGCAGTGATGGTGGCCGATTTATAGCGGTTAAAATGGTACAGCTGGGGAGGCGTCGTTGCTTCCCGGATGCTTACCAGGTTATCCAGTGAAATGATCTCATTGCGGTTATTGCGTACATAGATATTCTTCAGGTCGGCAGGATCATCCCGGTCATTACGGGCAACCTGGCCAATTACCTGGTATTGCTTGCCCTCCCGGTAGAAATAACCAAGGCGCAGGTTGCTAAGCGCCAATTGCAATACCTGTGAAACATCGGCAATGCTTACGCCCAGCTGACTGGCTTTAATACGGTCTATATCGATGTTCAGTTCCGGCTTATTGAATTTAAGGTCGGCATCTACGTTCATTAACACACCGCTCTTATTGGCCTCCTCCAGGAATTTGGGTAATATTTCTTTCAGCTTCTCGAAGTTGTTGTTCTGGATCACAAACTGCACCGGTTGTCCTGAACGGCGGCTCACCGAAATGGTTTGTTCCTGGGTGGCGAATGCCCGGCCTTCCGAGAACTTGCCCAGGTTCCTGTTCACCATGTTCACAACATCTTCCTGCGAGCGGGTACGGTCTTTGGGATCCACCAGCGTTACCCGCAACATACCGGAGTTGACAGAACCTGAGCCGCTAAATCCTGGTGCTGTAATGGTCAATACAATGCGGCGTTCTTCGGGTTTAATGGAGTCCAACATAAATTGCCCCAGGCGATCCATATAGGCGTCCATATAATCATAGGAGGTGCCTTCGGGTGCTGTTACAGACAGTCGAAACTGGCTGCGGTCTTCCATGGGGGCCAGTTCTGATTTAAGTTTGCCTCCAATGAACCAGATAATGCCAAAGCAGGCTACGATGAGCACCAAGGCTATCCAACGCACCCGCATAAAGCCTTTTAGGGAATTGAAGTAACCTCTTTCCATCCCTACAAAGAAAGGTTCTGTTTTGCGGTAGAACCAACTGTGCTTATGTACTTTGCGGGTAAGCTTTACGTTCAGTACGGGCGTGAGGGTTAAGGATACCAGGGCCGAGATCAATACGGCGCCGGCCACCACGATACCAAACTCGCGGAACAGCCTGCCCACAAAACCTTGCAGGAAGATGATGGGTAAAAAGATTACTGCAAGGGTAATAGAAGTGGCAATGACCGCAAAGTAGATCTCTTTGGAACCTTCTTTTGCAGCCTTGTATTTATCCATGCCCTGCTCCATCTTCTTAAAGATGTTTTCCGTTACCACGATACCATCATCCACTACCAGTCCTGTGGCCAGTACAATACCCAACAGCGAGAGTACATTGATGGTAAAGCCACTCAGATACATGATAAAGAATGCACCGATCAGTGAAACCGGGATATCGATCAGCGGACGTATTGAAATGATCCAGTCGCGGAAGAACAGGTAGATGATCAATACCACCAGGATCAGGGCGATAATGAGTGTTTCTTCTACTTCTGATATCGATTGTTTGATAAACCTCGTCTGGTCAAGGGCAATGTTCAGCTTGATATCTTCCGGCATCTCCTTTTTAAGCTGTTCATATCGTTTGTAGAATTCGTCGGAGATGGCTACATAGTTAGAGCCGGGTTGTGGTACCAGTGCCAGCGCGATCATGGGGATCAGGCTTTCCTTCAGTACCGTTTCTTCATTTTCGGGGCCTAGTACAGCTTCGGCTACATCTTTGAGGCGGATCTCATTGCCATTGACCGTTTTGACGATCACGTTGTTGAAATCCTCTTCGGTGAATAGACGTCCATACGTACGGATGGATAATTCGGTGGTATTACCGGATATTTTACCAGAGGGCAGTTCCAGGTTTTCGCGTGCCAGCGCGCTTTGTACATCGCCGGGCGTAAGGCCATAGGCACTCAGTTTGGCAGGATTGAACCATATCCGCATCGCCCAGCGTTTTTCACCCCATACCTGTATGGCACTTACACCGGGAATGGTTTGTAATCTTTCTACCAACACATTATTGGCATATTCCGTTACCTCCAGCTGATTGCGCGTATTGCTCTGTACGGTCATCGAAATGATGGGATCGGAGCTGGCGTCTGCTTTGGACACCACAGGCGGAGCAGGCAGGTCATCGGGTAAGGAACGGGAAGCCTGGGATACTTTATCACGTACGTCATTGGCGGCTGCTTCCAGGTCAATACTCAGGTCAAACTCCACGTTGATACGGCTGGTGCCCTGGCTGCTGGAAGAAGTAATGTTTTTTACACCGGCAATACCATTGATGGCTTTTTCCAGCGGTTCAGTGATCTGTGATTCTACGATCTCTGCATTGGCGCCGGGATAGGAGGTCCCTACACTTACATTGGGTGGATCGATGGCGGGGTAATCGCGTACGCCCAAAAACGTAAAGCCGATGATTCCAAACAACACGATCACGATATTCAGCACGGTAGCCAGTACCGGGCGCCGTAAACTCAGCTCAGAAATATTCATGACTGGTGCTTATTGAACTTTTGTTAATTTGATTTTGCTCTCCGGGCGGATGGCCAACAGGCCGGTAGTGATGACGGTATCGCCCAACTTCAGCCCATCGATGATCTGCACAAAAGTGGTGTCGCGGATACCGGTCGTTACTACCTGGTATTTTGCTGTTCCATTGGAATAAATAACCACGCGTTTGTTCCGGGCTTGCGGTATTATAGCCTGTGTTGGTATGATCAGTGCCTTATCGTTTTCATCCAGTCTCAATCCTACCTTGGCAAAAGCGCCTGGTACCAATTGGGGGTCATTGCCCTTTACTACTGTTCTCACTTTCAGGGTCCGGGTATTGGCCTCAATGTTCGATTCGGTAGCCAGTATCGTTGCAGTGAATGTTTTAGGCGTACCGGCAATGGTGAAGGTTACCCCCCGGCCTTTGCGCATGATATCACTGTACTTTTCAGGCACAGAAAACTCCATTTTCAATTGGGCTACCTGGCTGATGGTGGTAATGAGGTTGGTAGGGGAGATATACGCGCCATCGCTGATGGCTTTTAAACCAATACGACCATCAAAGGGCGCACGGATCTCGGTTTTGCTGATGCTTACCTTCACCAGGTCTATATCGGCTTTCAGGTTATTGACCGCCAACTCACTCAGGTCATATTCCTGTTGGCTGATACCGCCAATAGACAACAATTCTTTCTGGCGTTCGGCTGTTTTGGCATTGATCTGTAATTGTACCTGTAATTTCTTGAGTTGTGCCTGCAGGTCTTCATCAAACAACTTGACCAATAAAGTGCCTTTCTGTACAAAACTACCTTCCGGAATATTCAATTTTACAATGCGTCCACTGATCTCCGGGCGTATTTCTGTTTGTTCAAAGGGCAACAAGGTACCGGGTACTTCCAGGTTTTCGCTGAGGGATTGGGTTTTCACAATAAATGCTTCTACTTGCAGCGGAGCATTACGGGGAGCACCTCCTGCCGGTGCAGTGCCACCTTCTTTCTTTTGTTCTTTACAGGCTATAACGAATGCGAATAATACTAATACGGCTAACAGGCTTTTACCTTTCATGTGCATTTGTTTGGCTTTCAATGACCATGTATTACCTCGCATATTGATACGGGGAAAAGTTCGCATGCTACGTCTCATGTGCTTAGGGCAACTGGGTTTTTTGGGTGCGCGCTAAGTTAATGTTTTAACAATGCTTGAATGTTAAAATGGGTATGAGCGGTATGCATAAGAAGCTTAACTAATGACTTTTAACGTGTTTTTAATGCGATGAGCTTTATAGGTCAGGTCGTGTTTATCTTTACTGACGATAGTTATATGCCCCATCTTGCGGCCGGGCTTGGTTTGTTTTTTTCCATAGATGTGGACAAAAACATTATCCATTTGCAGAATTTCCTGCAGGCCGTCGTATTTGGCATCGCCACTATGACCTTCGGCGCCTAAGAGATTCACGATGGCGGCGGGTAAGATATGATCAGTATTGCCCAGGGGATAATCGAGCATGATGCGCCATAGCATATCAAATTGTGAGCTGTAATTGGCCTCAATGGTATGGTGGCCGCTGTTGTGTACCCGGGGAGCGGTTTCGTTAACGAATACGTCGCCCTGCTTATCAATAAATAGTTCTACTGCAAACAGGCCGGGGCTTTTAAGTCCTTTCACCACGGCCAGTGCCAGGGCTTCAATTTTCCACAAGTTCTTTTCTGGTATATCGGCCGGGCTGATCTGGAAATCGAGCAGGTTGAGAGAAGGATCAAACACCATGTCAACAGCCGGGTAAAGGGCCGTTTCGCCCTTGGCATTGATGGCAACGATCAGGGCGATCTCTTTGTGGATGTTTACCATTTTTTCCAGTACCGCCGGAGCATCAAATCCTTTTTCGAGGGCGTCGGGGGTTTTGATCACCTGTACACCGCGGCCATCATAGCCTCCCAGGCCTATTTTGTGAACAGCCGGCAAAAAAGCAGCCTGTTGCCTGAGTTCAGCCTTGTTTTGGGTAATGACAAAAGGGGCGGTAGGAACCTGCAGGTCCTTATAAAATTGCTTTTGCAGGATCTTGTTTTTGATGGTACGGAGTGCCGAGGGTTTGGGATAGATCTTCACGCCTTCCTGTTCCAGCTTTTCAAGGGCATCTTCATTAACTGCTTCAATTTCAATGGTCAGGGCATCCAGGCCTTTCCCAAAATTGTATACATCATCAAAGTTCTGAATATTGCCGAGGGTAAAATGATGGCAAAGGTGGGCCGCAGGGCATGCGGGGTCATTTTCCATGACGTATGTTTCGACCGGATAATTAGCAGCTGCCTGTAACAACATTCTTCCTAACTGTCCGCCGCCGAGAATACCAACTTTTTGCATGCCTGTGGGTTGAGGCGCAAAGATAAGGGGTTGATGGGTTGAGAGGGGGAAAAGTTGAAAGGGGGTCGCTTGAAGGTGAGCCACCCGGAAAGGGTGCCGGTTAAAGGTGAGTCACCCTGCAGCCCGGCATAGCAGCGCGGCAGGGTGGCCCACCTTTGTATAAAGGGGCCTCGACAGAGACCGTAATAATTAGCTTTGTTTATCCACCAGCTTCCAGATACCGCCACCAATCAATCCGCCAATGATGGGGCCTACAATGAATACCCAGAGCTGTGTCAATGCCGCGCCGCCCACAAAAATAGCGGGCCCGATACTTCTGGCCGGGTTAACAGATACGCCGGTCACGGGGATACCTACAATATGGATCATGGTGAGGGCCAAACCAATGGCAATACCGGCAAAAGCGCCATTGCCGTTATTCTTGCTGGTGGCGCCATGTATTACCAGGAGGAAGATAGCAGTGAGGGCCATTTCGGCTACCAGACCGCTCATTTGGGTATAGCCATCCGGTGACCCACTTTCCACACCATCCTGTCCCAACCCGTTGGCGGCAATGGTATAATCGGCCTTTCCCGATGCGATGAGCCAAAGCAGGGCAGAGGCTACAATGGCGCCAGCTATCTGGGCAATGATATACCCGGTGGCATCTTTGGACGAGATCTTGCCGGTAGCCAGCATGGAAATGGTAATGGCTGGGTTGAGGTGACAGCCTGAAATATGCCCGATGGCATATACCATGGTCAATACAGACAGACCAAAGGCAAAGGCAATACCGAGAAAACCTACATGTTTGCCGGCCAGTACTGCGGCGCCGGTGCCGATGAATACCAATACGAAGGTCCCGAAAAATTCTGCCATGCATTTTTGCGTCAACGAGAATTTCATAATTGATTTAGTTTAATTGTAAACATTGGTTATAGATGGCCGGCTTTGTACCGGGTTCAATGCCCTATTTTGATCACTAACCAGAGCGGGGGGTATGGTTTCAGCAGGTATCCAACCGCGAACAATAGGCAGGGTTTCGCTTATCACTGAATCATGTCCTAATATACGATATATAATCATCTGGCACCTAAAACCTTGCCCAATAGTTAACAACATTTGTGCGTAACCGGATTGAGGGGCAAACGGCTATGATTGGAAAGCAAAAAAAATTACCTTTGTAGTCATGCGTCCCGATTACGACCATAAATTATTCAACGACAAAAGAATGGGCTACTGCCTCCTGATGGAAGCCCTGGCCATGGATTCGCTGTAGGTGCCTGCTTATTTTCCCGCTTTGTGTGATTCATTCATTGCATGCTTGTCCTTATTTATTGATTTATTAAACTCATTGATATGCCTACTCAACTGGCAACCGCAGGTACCCTTGCTGCCAATACCGATTTTCTTCCTTTGCAGGGAACAGATTATGTAGAATTTTATGTGGGCAATGCCAAACAGGCTGCTCATTTTTATAAAACCGCTTTCGGCTTTCAGTCATTGGCCTATGCCGGACCTGAAACGGGGGTTAAAGACCGCGCCAGTTATGCTATCCGGCAGGAGAAGCTCACTTTTGTATTTACCACACCCCTGCGTGCCGGCAATGCCATTGCCGATCATATTTACAAACATGGCGATGGCGTAAAAATGCTGGCCTTGCGGGTAGATGATGCTACCAGTGCCTGGAATGAAACTACTCAACGGGGCGCCAGGAGCTATATGGAGCCCTTAAAAATGGAGGATAAAGATGGAGAGGTTGTTATGAGCGGTATTTATACCTATGGCGAAACGGTGCACCTGTTCATTGAACGCAAAAATTACAATGGACCATTCATGCCGGGCTTCAGGGCCTGGACCACCCGTTACAATCCGCCACCTACCGGTTTGTTATACGTAGATCATTGCGTAGGCAATGTGGGTTGGAACCAAATGAATAAATGGGTAAGCTTTTATGAAGCCGTGATGGGGTTCCGCAATATCCTGAGTTTTGACGACAACGATATATCTACTGAATACTCGGCACTGATGAGTAAAGTAATGAGTAATGGGAATGGGTTTGTAAAATTCCCGATCAATGAACCGGCTGAAGGTAAAAAGAAATCGCAGGTAGAAGAATACCTGGAGTTTTATGATGGAGAAGGTTGTCAGCACGTAGCGTTGGCCACAGCCAATATTGTGGAAACAGTAACGGCCTTACGTGACCGGGGTGTGGAATTTTTACAGGTGCCTACTACTTATTACGATGACCTGCAGGACCGCGTAGGAAAGATCGATGAGGATATGACACCCCTGAAAGAACTGGGTATCCTGGTAGACCGGGATGATGAAGGCTACCTGTTGCAGATATTTACAAAACCTGTTGAAGACAGGCCTACCTTATTTTTCGAGATCATACAGCGCAAAGGCGCCAAGAGCTTCGGCAAAGGCAATTTTAAAGCACTGTTTGAAGCCATTGAGCGTGAGCAGGAGTTGCGCGGCAATCTTTAAATAAATGTCCGAAAGACTATAATTCGGAAAGTCCGTAAGTAGTACGATCCATATTGGAGTTGCTTACGGACTTTTGATTTTCCGGTCTTACCCGTATTTCTACCACGTGTTTTCACTTAGTTTTTCACATTGTTAACAAACTGGGCTGATTTTTGCACCGGCATTTGTGCTAATTTTAATACCGGAACTGACGTTTTTTCGAAATATCCGGTCTTAAAATACGTTATCACTTTAAGTGGGATTCTACCAGATGAAATATGTACTGATTGTGGCATTGGTCCTCTTCACGGGGGAGTATGTGTGGTCGCAAAATGCTGCGGCCAGTTTTAATTTTGTTGAATACCAGAAGACTTTTCCCCGCACCAGCGATGCCTGGAAACGCAAGGAAGATACCATCATGAAACAGTTCATGGAAAAAGGGCTGGCCTGGCCTTTCCGGTATATGTACCTGCGTTCATTCAAATATGATAGCCAGCTGGAAGTATGGGTGAAGCACGAAAAGAACGAGCCCTTCAAATTATTCAAAACCTATAAAGTGTGTGCACTGGCAGGTACCCTGGGGCCCAAGCGTATGCAGGGCGATTACCAGGTGCCGGAAGGATTTTATTACATCAATGAATTCAATCCCAATAGCCAGTACCATTTATCCCTCGGCCTGAATTATCCCAATACATCCGATCGCATATTGAGCGATTCCCTACAGCCCGGCGGGGAAATTTATATCCATGGCAGTTGCGTTACTACCGGCTGCATTCCCATTACCAATCAGCAAATAGAAGAATTGTACATCCTGGCTGCCAATGCCCGTGCGCAGGGACAGGATTTTATACCCGTTCATATTTTCCCCATTCAATTCAAAAATCAGCGCAGCAGTGAATTCCTGGCCAAACACCTGAAGGATTTCCCGGAATATGCGCCGATGCTCGATGAATTGAAACATGCCTACCTGTATTTTGAAAGCACCAAACAGTTGCCTGTAGTGATGACTTCCAAAAAAGGGGATTATGTAGTGGAAGGGGTGATCCCGCCTGCACCTGAAAAACCGGTGAAGGTGGTGAAGAAACGGGTGCCCAGGCCGGTAAAGGAGTTTACGGGTGAAATCGTGACGGTGGTGAACAAATTGCCTGTATTTCCCGGCGGAAACCCTGGTTTTCAGTCGTTTATTGATAAATTAAGCCATGAAATGGCCCAATACTTGGAAGAGGAACAGAAAAAGGCCTATGTGATGGTGGAGTTTGTGGTGGATAAGCATGGTAAACCGGGTTATGCCAAGGTACTCAAAGGGGGCAATGATGAGTTGAATGACCGGCTGATGGACGCATTTGATAAGATGCCCGATTGGATACCGGCTGTTCGCCTGGAGCAAAATGTAGCGGTGAAGTTGAAACAATCCCTGTACATTGAGCGACTGGAGACCTCCTCCACTAAAACAGGGGCCACCGGAGGTACCGGCACCACAGCCAACAATTAAATCAATATATTTACAGATCGTTTGCAAGCCACCATCCGGTGGCTTTTTGCTTTTGGAGCAGCAAATAAAAAAGCCACCCCAAAGGGTGGCTCCATATAAGAAGGTCGAATAAGCTTAGATAATATCCAGCGCCAACACAAAATACGTGCACACGAAAGGTATGATCAGGGTAAGGTATTCCCAGGGTGCTGCAATAGCCCAGAGCAAGGCACCAGTAGAGATGAGGAACAAGATCCAGTATAAGCCTTTATTTCTTTTAGACGCTGCCATGTTTCAAAAAGTTTGCGCAAAAATAGGATGAAAGCGTTAATTATGAAAGGGTAAGCGAATATTTTTTGAAGTAGGCGGGAGATCCCGGTCTGCTTCTTGTTGAGGCTGAAAAGGCGCTGGAACAGGCGGTGGGAGCGGGCAGGAGCCATTTTTTTGAGGACCGGGCTATAGGGAGGCTGGCGGCCTGAAAGGTAGTACAGGCAGACTTTATCCCATTTTCTATATACCGCATTTCGCTAACATGTTTGTAAAACGCGGACAGCAGAATAGCGTAATTCATACACTTTGTAATAAATTCGCCCATCCTAACCTGTGTGGGAGGGCTTCTGTTTGGAAAACACCTAATGATGAGAATTCACTTTTATGTTCGCTTTCATACCCAATATGGTCAATTGCTGGCGGTTACCGGCAATATCGAAGCATTGGGTAATCAAGATGTAGAAAAAGCTTTTACACTCAATCACCTGAATAATGAATTCTGGCACGGTACCATTGAGACCGACTTTCCGGAATCGGGTGCCATTCATTATAATTATATACTGAAAAATGAGGATGGTTTCCGCGTATTTGAGTGGGGCGACCGGGTAATCGACGTAGATAAGTTGCCTGCTACCGGCACTTTGCAACTGGTGGATACCTGGAACCATGCCGGGGAATATGAAAACGTATTTTATTCAGACCCTTTCCAGGAAGTGTTGTTGAATGATCCTTCCCGCTCCAAAGCAAAGCAGCCCCGGAAGTTTACCCACCAATTCAAGGTCAAAGCTCCCTTGCTGAACAAACATGAAGTGGTTTGCCTGTTGGGCAATACCGCCGAAACAGGGAATTGGGACAGCCAGGCGCCGGTATTACTGAACCGGGAAAATGGCTGGTGGTCAGTAAAGCTCACTCTGCCCAGAGAAGGTTTCCCCCTGAGTTATAAGTATGGTATTTATGATACCCGCGACCAGGTTTTTGTGCGTTATGAGGCGGGGGATAACAGGGTATTGTATGGATTACAGGGACTATCGGGCGATGATGCGGGTCACCAGATGGTGACCATCCTGCACGATGGTTTTGTGCATGTGCCCAATGATACCTGGAAGGGCGCCGGGGTTTCCATACCGGTATTTAGCTTGCGCAGTAAGAATTCCTTTGGTACAGGAGAGTTCACCGATCTTACTTTATTGGTTGACTGGGCTAAGAAAACCGGTTTGAAGCTGATCCAGATCCTGCCGGTAAACGATACCATTGCTACACATACCTGGGTGGATACCTATCCTTATGCAGCCATCTCGGCTTTTGCGTTGCATCCCTTGTACCTCAACCTGGAACAGGTGGCAGGCAAGCAACATGCCGATATCATGAAGCCGTTGAAGAAAAAGCAGAAGCAGCTGAATGAATTGGCCGATATGGATTATGAGGCGGTCATGAAACTGAAGCTGGGTGTGATCCGCGAGTTGTATGCCCTGCAAAAGGAAGACCTGCTGAAGGATAAGGATTATTACCTCTTCTTTGAAAACAATAAGCACTGGCTGGTGCCTTATGCAGCATTCTGTTGCCTGCGGGACCGTTACAATACCTCCGATTTCAACCAATGGAAAACACATAGCAAATACAGCAAAGAGTCGATCGAGAAATTCGTATCCCCGCGGGCGAAACATTATGATGATGTAGCCCTGCATTATTTTACGCAATACCACCTGCACCTGCAATTACAGAAGGCGGCAGAATATGCGCATAAGAACGGTGTGATCCTGAAAGGGGATATTCCCATTGGCGTGTACCGCTATGGTTGTGATGCCTGGATGGAACCGGAATTGTATCACCTGGATGTACAGGCAGGTGCACCGCCCGATGATTTTGCCGTACGGGGCCAAAACTGGGGATTCCCAACTTATAACTGGGAGCGCATGGCCGAAGATGGTTTTGAATGGTGGCACCGGCGTTTTGTGCAAATGGGCAATTATTTCGATGCCTTCCGTATTGATCATATCCTTGGCTTTTTCAGGATCTGGAGTATCCCCATACATGCGGTAGAAGGGATCATGGGCTATTTTGTTCATGCCATTCCCGTCAACCTGTATGAGTTTGGTCAAAGGGGTATCTGGTTTGACCATTACCGCTATTGCAAGCCCTGCATCAATGATGCCATCTTATGGGAAATGTTTGGCCCTAACAATGATAAGTTCAAACCTTTCCTGCATGGTATAGGTGATGGCACTTATGAACTGAAGCCGGAATATGCCACGCAACGGCAGGTAGAACAATACTTTGCCGGGCAGGAGATTACTGATGAAAACCTGCGGATAAAACAGGGATTGTATGACCTGATCTCAAATGTGATCTTATTTGAACAACCCGGTTCAAACGGACAGGAATTCCATTTCCGTTTTGGTATTGATAATACCCCTTCATTCAGGCACCTGGATGGCAATACGCAACAATTGTTGAAGGACCTGTACGTGGATTATTTCTTCCGTCGCCAGGATGATTACTGGATGAAAGAGGCCATGAAAAAGCTGCCTGCTTTGAAGCGTTCTACCAATATGCTGATCTGTGGCGAGGACCTTGGCCTGGTGCCCGGTTGTGTACCGCATGTGATGAAGCAGTTGGGCATTTTAAGCCTGGAAATTCAGCGGATGCCCAAAGAGGCCTACCATGAATTTTTTAACCCGGCCAATGCACCTTACCTGAGTGTGGTAACACCTTCTACCCATGATATGAGCACCATCCGGGGCTGGTGGGAAGAAGACCGGGAAAAGATACAACGCTTCTACAACAATGAGTTGCAGCAGTGGGGCGAAGCGCCCATTTTCTGTGAAGCCTGGATCAATAAAGCCATCGTATTACAACATCTGCATGGTCCGGCCATGTGGGCTATTTTCCAGTTGCAGGATATCCTGGGTACCAATGATGCCATCCGCCGGGAGAACCCGCAGGAAGAGCGCATCAATGTGCCAGCCATACCACAGCATTACTGGAAATACCGCATGCACCTGACGCTGGAACAACTGCTCAAGGAAAAGGCATTCAATGAAGACCTGAAAGAGCAGGTGGAGAAGAGTGGGAGAGGGTGAGAAGTCAAGCTGTGAGCTGCGAGCTATGAGCTGCGAGCGAATACAGTTTGGAGCGGTGTGGGGCTGGAGTTAAAGTAAATAATCTATTTCGCATTAATAATCTGGCATCAGTACATGAAAGTATCGTACAGGACCTATAATCTTCCTTTCCGTCATCCTTTCACTATTTCAAAAGGAACTAAAACGCATCAGCCATCCCTGGTGGTGGAGTTGGAGCACCGGGGTGTGGTGGGGTACGGCGAAGCACCGGCCATTGCTTATTACAATATCCCGGTAGAGAAAATGATCGAAGACCTGGAGCGTAAGAAGATGATGGTCGAGAAATTTGCCTTCACCGAACCGGAGCGTTACTGGCATTACCTGCACCACCTGTATCCCCAGAATAATTTCCTGGTTTGCGCATTGGATATGGCAGCCTGGGATATGTTTGGCAAAGCTTACGGCCAGCCCTTGTACAAGTTGTGGAACCTGGATACTGAAAAGGCTCCATTAACAGATTATACTATTGGTATTGACACCATTGACAAAATGGTGGCCAAGATGCAGGAGAAACCCTGGCCCATCTATAAGATCAAGTTAGGTACCCCCGAAGATATTGCCATTGTTACCGCCCTGCGCAAACATACCGATGCCACCCTGCGCATTGATGCCAATGCCGGCTGGACGGTAGAAGAGGCCCTTGAAAAGATACCCCAACTGGCAGCATTAGGGGTGGAGTTTATAGAACAACCGCTGGCGAAAGATAATTGGGAAGGCATGAAGATATTGTTTGAAAAATCACCCTTGCCGCTCATTGCTGATGAGGCTTGTGTGGTGCAAGGCGATGTAGAAAAGTGTTACCAGCATTTTCATGGTATCAATATCAAACTCACCAAGTGCAGTGGTATCACACCTGCCCGCTTCATGATCGAAAAAGCCCGTTCCCTGGGCATGCAGGTGATGGTGGGCAGCATGAATGAAAGTACCATTGGTAGCGCCGCCATTGCTCATTTAGCACCCTTGCTGGATTATGTAGACATGGATGGGCCCTTGCTGCTGAAAGAAGATATCGCCACCGGCATCAACTTTGACCAGGGCAAAGTGGTCTTCTCCGGTAAACCTGGATTGGGAATTGAGTTTACAGATATTTATGAGAAGGCGGAAGCCTGATATCAGCAATAGGAAGTTGGAGGTCCCCACCTCCAACTTCAGTCTCCAACCTTAATACATATACTCTGGCGGCTCTATGCCTTGAACCCGCAAATGCAATACGGCCTGCCCGCGGTGGTGGGTGATATGATCCATCGTAGCATGAAATCCTTGAACGGCTTCCGGCGATAGCTTGCTATCACCAACTGTTTCTTCCAAATCACTGTAAGTCTGGATCAGGTAGGCGATCACCTCCTGTTTGTTCTTTTTGGTAGCAGGCGGCTCCCAGTCTGTTTTATTCCCTTTTATGTAATTGTCCTCCCACCATTGAATGCCATAAGCAATATGGTGTAATAATTCCCTGAAATTCCAACCTGCGTCATCAGGTTTGCTATCATAATTGTTCACCGGCATGGCCTCGGCAACACTTAGTGTGTAGATCCTGGAATTCTGTAAGGTCTTGAGCAATTGTGCTTGCATAACAATTAATTATTTAATGCAAAGCTATTATGCTCCTATGCGGATGACTTAAGGAATCTTGCTTTTTTGGAATCGGCAGTCGGCAATCGGCAATCGGCAGTTGTCAATAGCGAATAGTGAAAATTAGGCGATTCGTGACCTGAATAATATACATTAACTGTTTGAATTGGTTAAGACGCAAAAGATTGCCGATTGTCGACTGCCGATTGCCGGAATTTGGCAGGCGCGTTTTTATATTGCTGGCGGAAGGCGGCGGAAAAATGTTCGATGCTATTAAAGCCAGAAGAGAAGGCGATATCAGCTATGGGAAGGGAGGTATCTTTCAACAACAATTCGGCATTTTTGAGCCGGATGGTCAACAGGAACTGGTGGGGCGAGCAATGCGTAAAGGTTTTAAAGATCCGGCTGAAGTGAAAGGGGCTTACATGACAATGCGTGGCAATTTCCTGTAGGGAAATATCATCCGTATAATGTTCTGTGATGTAGTTTTTAGCCAGTTCAATCGTTGTCAGGTGTTGTTGTTTTAGCCGGGCATGAATGCGGTTGTCGGGATGGTAGTCGGTGATGCTGCCCAATACTTTGTGAATGATCTCCATGACCAGGTTGTCTATTTGCAGCTTGCTGCCCGTACGGGTGAGTACCAGGCGGGCAATATAATAATGCAGGAACTCCGTTTCGGGTGTTGTTTTGTAGATCGTGGAATGCAGGTCATTGTCCGTAAAGAACTTTGTGCTGCCATATTGTTCCAGCAGGGAAGTATAAAAGGGTTGCGTGAATTCAAAGATGGTGCATTCATCGGGCACACTGTGCGCATGGGTCACCGTGCGCTCATAGCCGGGTTTGGTGATCAACACACAGCCGGTATAAGAATCCAGTGAATGACGGAAAATATTGAACAGGAAATTGCCTTTGCGCACAAAGCTGATGCAGAAAGTTTCATTGTACTCTGGCTTGGAGGTACGGCAATCTACACACCGGCACCTGAAATCCATGATGCGGTAAAAACCAGAAGTATACAACGTATGAATGTCGGCATCCATACTGCTAAGTTAAGAAAACCTGGAGACTGAAGTAAGAGATCAGAAGTAGGAAGTCGGGCTTCCTACTTCTGACTCCGTATGCTACCAAATTCTTACCCTCGAGCTATCGGGGCGGTATAATTTGTCGCCGGGCTGTATGTTGAATGTTTGATAGAAGGCGTCTACATCAGCAAAGGGACCATTGACACGGTATTGAGCGGGTGAGTGCACATCCGTAAGCAATTGATTGGCGAGTGACTCCTTCCGGGTATGGCCCAGCCAGCCGAGGGAATAACCCAGGAAATAGCGTTGAGCGGGTGTGTAGCCAGCCATCTTCTCACCTTTCTTGTACTGATCGGTTTTTTGAAAGGCATCCCATCCCAGCAGGATACCGCCCAGGTCGGCAATGTTTTCTCCAAGCGTCGCTTTGCCATTGATGCGCAGGGTATCTACTACCACATAGCCATTGAACTGATCGACCATTACCTGTGCTTTTTTATTGAACCTGGCTTCATCTTCTTTGGTCCACCAGCTTACGAGGTTGCCTTTGGCATCAAACTGGCGGCCTTCGTCATCAAAACCATGCGTGATCTCGTGGCCAATGGTAGAAGCAGCGGCATAACCATATACAACGGCATCATCCAACTCTTCATCCCGGAAACCAGGTACAGTAAATATACCGGCGGGCAATACTATTTCATTGTTCGATGGACTATAATAAGCATTGTATTCCTGGGGTGCCATATCCCATTCTGTACGGTCTACCGGTTTGCCGAGCTTATGGATGTAATACTGGTGCCACCAGGTGCTGGCGCGTTGCATGTTCTTTACAAAAGGCCCCCGGTCTATTGCCATGGCCGAAAAATCTTTCCATTTATCGGGATAACCTACCTTCTTTTTCATCGTGGCCAGCTTGTGCAGCGCTTTCTCCCGGGTACTGTCGCTCATCCAATCCAGCTTGTTGATACGGTCTTTGAGTGCTGTACGGATGGCCTCTACCATATCGGAATACCGCTTCTGCGCAGTTTCATTGAAGTATTCCTTTACAAACAGCTGGCCCACCAGCTCACCCAATATTGTCTTCTGCGTGTCCAGTACTCTTTTCCAGCGGGGGCGTTGCTTTTTAGTGCCACGCAGTATTTTGGAATAGAACTCAAATTCCTGGTCTACGAATGGCTTGCTTAAATACTCCGCATTGGCGTTGACCAGGTTCCAGCGCAGGTATACTTTCCAGTCATTGAGGGGAATGGTAGTCAGTGCTGCCTGCAGTTCTTTGAAAAACTCCGGCTGTCCAACAATGACACTATCTACAGCGCCAGCGCCGATATGGGTGGCCCAGGCCTTCCAATCAATCGCCGGCGTTAATTTTTTGATATCCGTTACTGCAAACTTATTGTAGTTGGCATAGGGATCGCGCAGCGCTTCCAGTTTGCGGGAAGCTTTGGCCAGCCTTGTCTCCAGCTTCATGATCGTGGCGGCGTTGGTAGCTGCCGTTAGCGTATCATCGCCCAGCAGGTGCAGCATCGCAGCCAGGTGCTTCAGGTACTCCTTACGGATATTGGCTGTTCTGTCGTCCGTATTAAAATAATAGTCCCGGTTGGGCAGGCCCAGGCCGCCCTGGTATAGGTATAGCGCCATCTGGTCGCTGTTCTTGCTATCATTGTAAATAAACATGCTGAAAGCAGGGGAAACGCCCTTAGGTTCCCAATCGGCAATCAGTTGCATCATGGATGGAATATCCTTAATGGCATTGATCGCATCCAGGTCGGACTGAAGTGGTTTGATACCCACCTGATCAATGTACGCCGTATCCATGGCGCTGAGCCAGAAATCGGCCAATTTTTTAGAAGGGCCGCCAGCCGTATTGTCGGCCACCGCTTTTTCATTGATGGTACGTACCCGTTTGTATATTTCTTCATTCACCAGGTTGCCAATACCCCACCGGCTTTCTTCATCGGGAATGGGGTTTTGTTTGATCCATCTGCCATTGGCATACAGGAAAAAATCATTACCTGGTTTTATCGTAGTATCCATGTTCACGGCTACTACATCGGGTTTGGAAGGTTCCTGGGGAGGGTTTTGACAGGCCACCAGGCTGCTGAGCAAAGCAGTTGTGAGCAACACATAGCGATTCATAAATGAAAAGTTATTTTGGTATGCCTAAAGATAACGGTTGCCAGCCTTCCGTAAGTTGGTATTATAGATGAATGAAGTTAATCAGGGATGAAATGTTAGCTCAACGCATCATGAAATATAATGCCCAGTGTATGGCGTTGCCCGCTGTGCAATTCACTGACCCCATGTTTCATATTCACCCGGTAATAACCTTTGCTGCCTTTAACGGGGCGGAAGTTGGTCGTAAATAAAAGAATATCGCCTTTGCGTGGCGTCAATACGATGGCTTTGGACTGCGCCCTGGGCACTTGTTGTGTTAATACAAACTCCCCACCTGTATAATCTTCACCCGGCTCGCTGAGGAACAATACCAGCTGGATCGGGAAAAAGAGATCCCCATAGAGGTCCTGGTGTAGTGTATTGTGGCCGCCCTGGCCATATTGAAGGATCAGTACCGTTGGATGAATTTGCCCTTGCTCCCGGCAAAGGGCCTGCAAGGCCGCATGAGTGGGCGGATACTGCCGGTCGATTTGCAAGGCTTTCATCCAGGCATTGGCTACACCGGCCAGTTTGGCATATACCGTTTGCCGGATATCCTGCAATAGGTCGGGTAGGGGATATTTGAAGTATTTGTATTCACCCAGGCCAAAACGGTAGCGTTCCATCACAATCGTTTTGCGGTACAGGTTGGCTTGTTTATATTGTTGTACGAGGGTATCGCAGGTAGCTGCATCCAAGACACGGGGTAATACAGCATATCCGGTGGTATGCAGACTATCTTCTGCTGCGGACCAATCCAATGCGTTGATGGTATCAATCATATTTTCCATGGAGGCAAAACTATCCGGTGCTGCTATGGTGGGAAACCTGATTCTTGCGGAAATGATCCCTTGTTCCGTTAATTTTACCGGACAAAAAAACAGGGATTATGCCTACTTCATTTTTAGGATTAAGGACTACTATTTACCGGGTAACAGATATTGACCGGGCAAAGGAATGGTATGGCCAGGTATTTGAAACAACTCCTTATTTTGATGAACCCTTTTATGTGGGTTTTAATATCGGGGGATATGAATTGGGATTGCAACCTATAGAAGAGGGTGCTGCATCGGGGCAGGGTGGTGTTGAAACCTATTGGGGTGTGGAGGATATTGAAGGGGTGTATCAGCGTTTACTTACTTTGGGTGCTACTGCGCATGAAGCGCCGCATAATGTGGGTGGAGAGATTGTGGTGGCCATGGTAAAAGATCCCTGGGGCAATATCGTGGGCATTATTTACAATCCCCATTTTAAGTTGGGTGCCTAGCATTTACTTTAATGCTTGTTTCCTTATAGAGCCGCCTACTTTTTCTTTTTGGCGGCTTTTGCTATTTTATTAAAGTCCAATGCTTTTTTCATCCACCAGGAAAGTTGTTTGTTGGTGGCCAGTACGTCGCGGTCTACAAAAACGTATCCCTTCATGACCTTGCCCGTAAAATCCATGGGGGTACAGCCTTCTTTTTCGAGTGCTTCTTCATAACCATCGGGGCCAATGCGCAGCATCAGCCTTTCTTCCTCCACACCTACGCACATTTTATCGTTGACCATGAAGCAGAGTCCGCCAAACATTTTCTTCTCTTCTATTTTCCTTTCCGTAGCGGCAATGAGTTCCCTTACCCGGTCGGCCAGTTGTTCGTTGTAAGACATGTGTTCAATTGGGATGGTTGAATGGATAATTTCCATAAAAATAGCGAAATAATGGACGCCTGACCAGGCATTGGCTGTCCCGTCCTGAAATCACTTTACAGATTTGGGTAGGAAGTATGGACATCTAATTTTACCCAACAATGAGTTTAAACAAAAAGGAAGGCGCCGCACCTGTTTATGACAACAGTTTGAAAATAGCTGT